>Ga0105048_10005361_pt1 | contig 20739 bp, 15 predicted proteins | sample MAT05_FD_78382 | JGI IMG/M metagenome (GOLD analysis project Ga0105048, IMG submission 78382) | Freshwater microbial communities from Lake Fryxell liftoff mats and glacier meltwater in Antarctica - MAT-05 | ecosystem: Environmental > Aquatic > Freshwater > Ice > Liftoff microbial mat | place...
CGGGGATAGGGAGAATTCGCGTTGCGGCGGTGATATTGGGGGTGTCCGGCTCGCAGGGGAAGCACTCGGGGATAGGGAGAATTCGCGTTACGGCGGTGATATTGGGGGTGTCCGGTTCGCAGGGGAAGCACTCGGGGATGGGGAGAATTCGCGTTGCGGCGGTGATATTGGGGGTGTCCGGCTCGCAGGGGAAGCACTCAGGGATAGGGAGAATTCGGGTATCTGGAGTCGCTTTAGCGAAGGCAAGTGGGAGTAGTAAGATCGCGATTAGCAGGCTTTTTTTCATGATTTTTTTCCTCTATCTTTCGTATGGAACACGCGCCGAGTGAGAACATCAAATGACCAACTCGGTCTGCTTGAATCCCGAGGCGGGAAAGGCGCCACTTGTCGTCGACGAGCGGCGTTGAGTCCCACGAGGGGTGACCCGGTAAACCTTCCAACCCTTCGGAACCTCGGTCATCACCCTTAACTCAAAGGGCTTAGCTTGCGGCCCGAACGAGATCAGCATGCCTTAGTTCCAGAGGTACTAGTGGTAATGCACTAGAACTTTTCTGAAAACGGAACATCGCCCTAAGGTATTTTGCGTAGGCGTCCGCTAGAAAAGAATTGACGGAAATTGGAAAGATTTGCTGTAGAATTCTTATCAGGAGCCGATGCGAACAGCACGTCCCAAGAGCCTATTGGAGCGCAGCGCGGATACCGATCTTTGGCGACACACATTGTCGCAGATTCCGGTACTGGTAGGACGTTTAGTCTACTTGTCGACGCTCCGAAGCCCGGTTACCGGACGCTACGAGCATCATGGCCTGGCGTTGGTCTATGGCGATGGTGATGCAGACAAAGCGATTCGAGCCAGCCATCGAAAGGCGTTTCACGAATGGCTAGCGATGAGCCTACCGGAAAAGGTGGAAGATTTAGACAGCTATCTCCGGTCGACGGGGGAAGACCCCGCTCAAGTGCTGCGCCACTGGTCGAAGGCTGAGACGTGGAGCGTATTTTTGCCGACGGGGGCATTGCCTGCCGAGAAGTCCTTGTTTTCCAGTGATATGCGTGGGGCGATCAAGATCCTGCACCTGCAGTTCGGCGGCGCCGCGCAGGGTCATAGCGCATAGCAACGCCAACAACCTGACCGATCACGTCTATCTCTTCCGGATACTTATAGATACGGGGAGAGCACATGGAAGCGGGGTGGGGCTGCAAGACGAGGCGATTTTCTTCCAGATGGCACCACCCGCAGGCGAAGCCATCGCGATGTTCGAAGAAGTAAATAGGCCTTTCGAATTCGTTGGACCATCCATTCATGATGATTCGCCGTTTCGATTCGTCGATCAATACAAGCGACGCCGGTTGGATCAACGGATACATCGACCAGTCTTCGCTGCCGATATAGGCGTAACGATGCGCCTTCAAATCCAGCCCATTCAACAACATGAGGGGGAGTCGGCCCCACCGCTGAATCATGCGGCTCAGGTAGGTGGTCTTTTCGAGATCGATTCCGGGATCGAGGCGAAGAGGAAGCTGGACTTCGCCCTGATCCTGGACCTGGAAACCGATGAGGTGTGTCCGTTCGATTTCGACCTGAGCGGAATCGGCGGGCAACTGCGTGGTATCGACGCCATACCACTGCAGAGTCTCACACAAGTCGAGGCGGTAAATTGCGCACAAGCTGTACAAACGAAAGATCGAAGGAACTGTCCCTTTATTTTCAATGTCGGAAAGTCGCGACAAGGCTACTATAAATTCGTCGTTCTTTCGGCGTTCGGCGATTCGAAGACTGGCATCTTCGACGTCCCGGTAGCGGAGATTCAATCTCTCCCGCACCCGTTTCAGGCGTTGGCCTGCATCGTCCATGATATGATGCTCTCCCGGAAGCTGAACAAATAAACTCGCTCATCACAGAACGAAGTGTATTCCTTTAGCGGAAGCAGTACGATGAGTGTATCACTAAGTACAGCGAAGAAATAACGAATATAACGATAATTTGTTCTGAATTCAGAACAAAGGAATTGGGAACGTGGAAAAAACGAAAATTGTGATCGGAGTGACGGGCGCGTCGGGGTCTATTTTGGGGTGGAGGCTATTGGAAAAGCTACAGAATGTAGATAACGTGGAGACGCATCTCATCCTCAGTCGATCCGGGGAAAAGACGGCTTGGCTTGAAATGGGCAAAAAGGCGGCGGCATTTCGAGAAATGGCGGATGTTAATTATCCGCAGGAGGACATAGGGGCGCGATTGGCGTCCGGCAGCTTCGCCACGCACGCGATGGTGGTAGCCCCTTGTTCGATCCATTCGATGTCCGCTATCGCGCATGGGATCACCGACAACTTAATTACGCGGGCTGCGGACGTGACGCTAAAAGAGCGCCGGCGGCTGGTCTTGATGGTTCGGGAGATGCCGTTTCATTTGGGGCATTTACGGACAATGGTGCAGCTAGCGGAAATGGGCGCAATTATCGCGCCTCCGGTGCCGGGTTTCTACAACAAACCTGAAACGGTACTCGCTATCGTAGATCATTGTGTGGATAGAGTTTTGGATTTAATTGGATTGCCGGCGCCGGATGCGCAGCGGTGGGACGGATCGCGAAAGGATGAGGCATGAAAACAGTGACGGCGGCCTTTCAGGGAGAACGGGGAGCCTTTAGCGAAGAAGCGGCGCGAAAATTGCTGGGAGCAGATGTACGGGTGCTGCCTTGCCAGCGATTTGAAGAAGTCTTTCAGGCGGTTGCGTCAAAGAAAGCCGATGCCGCCGTGGTGCCAATTGAGAATACGCTGCATGGTTCGATCCATGAAAATTACGATCATTTACTCCGATTTCAATTGCCTATCGTCGGTGAAACGAATCTGCGGATCGTGCATAACCTGATGACAGCGGGGAAAGTGCGGTTCCGCGATATCAGGCGCGTGTATTCGCACCCGGTTGCGCTGAACCAGTGCCTCCGGTTTTTCGCCGAGAATCCGCAAATCGAGAGAGTTCAGTTCTACGACACGGCTGGGAGTGTAAAACATTTGACGGAAAATCCGGAGCCAGGCGCGGCCGCCATCGCCTCCTCCGTCGCCGCCGATTACTATGGGGCCCATATCGTAAAACGGTCAATCGAAGACGATCGACAGAACTTCACCCGTTTTTTCCTCTTGCGCCGGGAAGCAGTTCCCTACCCCGCCGCCAGGAAGGGCGACTGGAAAACGTCAATTGTTTTCAATCTGCGGAACGTTCCGGGAGCGCTCTTCCGCGCGATGAGCGTTTTCGCACTGCGGGACATCAACCTTGGCAAGATCGAATCGCGGCCATTGCGCGGAAAGCCCTGGGAGTATCACTTCTATGTAGACTTCCTGGAGCATTGCGACGCTGAAGTCGCGCAGAAGGCGCTGGGACATCTGGGCGAGTTCGCCGACGCCGTGCATGTTTTGGGCTGTTATCCGCGATGCGCCTAACAGCCCGTGGTTAAAGTCGGGATTTGGCCGAAAGGCGGATTCGAACCACTTCCGGGGGATCCCTAAACGGTCAACTGGACACTGAAAATGCGCTGTAGGGCATCCGTGAGCGTCGCGATTTTGCCTACTAGACCAATTTCAGAAATGAGGTACTTTAACCATAGGCGCCTAAGGAACGACAGCGACGGAGGCAACCGTTCGCGCACCCATGCGGAGTTGGTTGACCACTTTGCCTTGAGGGTCGATCTCCAATAGACGGCGACCGGTATAATCCGAGACGAACAGATTGCCGTTCGGGAACTGGTCCTGCCCGCTCGTCCAGCCCATCTGAACGTCCATTTTTGTTCCGGCGATGGATCGGACGATTTCGCCTTTCGGATTCACTTCCACGATTTCACCGGGGTCGGAAATCGTCATGCGCGTGTTCCCATTCGCCAATCGGAATGCCTGATAGAGGCGGCGTTTGGAAAGATCGCCGGGCGCTTGCCAGGTCCAGATTATCTTCCCGTCTTTATCCACCTCAATCACCTTGGCGACTGCTTCCACAGAAATTAACGTCGTTCCGGCGGCGGTCCGTTTGGAATTGCGCATGCGCATGTTGCCGATATCCTCGCTCGCGTACTGCCAAACCAACTTCCCTGCCCTGTCGACTTCGATAACTCGTCCAGCCTTCGCATCGCCGATCAGTGTGTTACCGTTTTCGAGGCGCTGAGCCGAAAGCGGATGTTCCAATTTGTCGCAGCATTCCCATACGCGCTTGCCTTGCGCATCGACTTCCACCACTTTATGTTCCGGCGCAACGGTGAAAAGCACGTGGCCATTCGGCAATGGCTGCACATCGTGACCGCGCCCGTTAGGATAGCGCGCCAGTTCCTGACCCGACGGCCAGTTCATCAGCACGATCTCGCCCTTCGGACCGTGATCGGAAATCAGCACTTTGCGCTGGTTCTTTACACGCAGTTGCTTGTCAAAGAAAGCGAACAGCGCCGTTTCCGCCTTTTCAGCGTCGGCTCCTTTGAAGCCATGGCCGGCGCCGGGGAGGGTCAACAACTCCGCTTCGGCGCCCATCGACTGCAAGCGTTCCGTCAGCCAAACGGATTGGGCATGCTCGACGTATTTGTCCTCGGTCCCGTGCACGGAAAGAAGGGGCGCGGCAAGCGGATTGGCGTAGTTGAGCGGGCTGGAAATCTGATGGTATTTCCGTTCATGCTCCAGATCGCCGCCGAGCCACAGGGGCAGAACCAGATGGGCGTCCACGCTCTTGCCATAGGACTTGGTGAAATCGGTGGGACCGTAGAAGTTCACAACGGCCTGCACCTTTGCGGACTGTTCCTGATTCGGGCCGAAGCCATCGAACGCCTTGTTTTCCCCGGTCAAGCCTAGCATTAACACAAGATGTCCCCCGGCCGAACCGCCGGTGGCGCCGATATATTCCGGGTCGAGATTATACTTCTTCGCGTTGGCCCGCAGGAAGCGGACGGCTGCTTTCACGTCTTCAACGGCGGCGGGAAACTGGTGCCGAGGGGCCAAGCGATAGCTCGCGGTGGCCGCGACATAGCCGCGTTGTGCCAACTTGATCGCCAACGCATGATATCCCGCGCGAGAACCCGCCCGAAACCCGCCTCCATGAATGCAGAGCACGGCGGGTTGAGCGCCGGAGGCGTTCTTCGGCCGGAATATATCCATAGCCACACGTTCACCGACGCGCGAGTATTCCACGTCGAAGTCGGCTTGGACATCCGCCGGAACATCAGGCAATTTCGGAGCAGCGGCTTGCGGATAGACGCACAAGGCGGCGCAGAGGGACAGGACTAACTTTCGCATCACACGAAAGCCTATCATGTCCCACTAGTGCTAGGCGAACAGGTCGGTAACGATCTTGCCTTTCACCAGTTCCCGCGGCTGGTTCAGGTGGTTGCGGATCTCCATGTCGGGATCGATACCGAGCGAGTAGTATAGCGTGGCCAAGAGATCATTCGGATGCACAGGCTTTTCTTTCGGTGAAGAGGCCGTCGCGTCCGATTCCCCGTATTGAACGCCCCGGCCGATCCCCGCTCCAGCGACGACGGCGCTATAGCAGTACGGCCAGTGATCGCGACCGTCGGGCGAGTTGGAGTTGCCGGATGTCGAAACGCCCATGCGCGGGCTGCGGCCGAATTCGCCGACGCACACGACAAGCGTTTCCTTCAACATCCCGCGTTGATCCATGTCTTCCAAAAGCGCCGAAAGCGAACGGTCCAGCTTCGGGCAGTGCAAATTCTTCAACGGACCGAAGTTGGCGGCGTGCGTATCCCAGGCGGTCTTTTCCGGATCGCCATTGGCGACGCTGGGCCAGTTGACTTGAACGAATTTTGTTCCGGCCTCGATCAGGCGGCGCGCCATCAGCGTTGACTGCCCGAAAGTGTGCAAGCCATAGCGTTCGCGCATCGCGGCAGTCTCTTTGGTCAAATCCATCGCATCGCGAGCTTTACCGCTCAACACTAAGTCGTAAGCCTTGCCGTAATACTCATCCACGGCGCTCGCATTGAGTGCCTTTTCGAGCTCCGGCATCGACTCATTGATACCCTTCAACAGCTCAAACCGGTCCTTCAGCCTCTCTGCCGGAATTTCCTTGCGCAGGCTGAGATCTTCCAGTTTGATGGCCTCGGCGGGGTCCTGATACATGCGGTACGGATCGTAGGCTTTGCCTAGAAAACCGGCCGCTCCGCCTTTACCGATGATCCCCGATTCCTGGAGCGGACGCGGCAACTCGACGAACGGCAACACCGGCTCCTGCATCTTGATCATTTTCGAAATATGGCTGCCGGCCGTCGGGAAATCGGCGGCGTTCGGCGGTTCCAACTGGCCCGACGGCGATACCTTGTCCGGCGGGTATCCCGTAAGCATTTGATAGATCGCCGCAGTGTGGTTAAACAGGCCGTTGGGCGTGTAACTCATCGACCGAATAAGCGTGGCTTTATCCAGTGCGTTCGCCATCATCGGCATATGCTCGCCGATCCAAGTTCCGGGAATCTTCGTCTTGATGGGCTTGAATTCGCCGCGGACATTGGAGGGAGCGTTGGGCTTGGGATCCCAAATATCGATGTGGCTGGGGCCGCCCTGCAGAAAGATCATGATCACGTTCTTCGCATTACCGAAGCCACGTGCGCCCTTGTACTTGTCCGCCAGGTTGGCCGCTTTCGCCGCCTGCTGGGAAAGGAAAAAGCCAGGCAGATGTAGACCCGCCAGGCCGAGCGACCCGATACGCATCAACTCGCGGCGAGTGGGGCCTTCACACGTTTGGCCGGGGCGGCCGGGAATGTTGAACATGACCTTCTCCTCTTTTTTGGAACTCACGCAAAACGGACTCGGCCGCGGCGGCCGGCCTTTGCGCTTACTCAGTAAATGTACAGAAAACCCTTGCTATTCAGCAGGGCCCACAACAAATCTTGCCCGCGAACGGCACGCACGCCGCCGCTTAAATACTTCTGACCGCGCTCGGACTCGGCCTTATTCGGCAGGCGAGAGAAAGCAGCGAGATACAACTCTTCGACCATAGCGGCATCGTTCTTGCCGCCGAGAATCAACTTGGCGATACGGCCCTTCGGATCGGCGACGGCGTCAGAAATCGTCCGCCCGTTCACGAGGTTTAACGCCTGGGGCAATGACAGATCCACGCGCCGTTCGCATTCGCAGGATGACTCGCGCGATGGACGGCCAAAGAGATCAAGGAATCCATCGCGGCCAACGTGGGGATCGGGAAGTTGGGTGGCGTTGGTATCTTCCGGCACCTCCGGAAAATTCGGACGGGCGCCGGCGGCGCTGGCAACGGCATCCATCAGAGCTTCGGCGCCGACGCGCCGGGGAGCGGCGTGGGAGAAGTTGTCGAAGTCCTTTTCGTTCCACTCGTTCGGCGTTATTGCAGCCTGGTAGGCGCGCGAATTCGCAATGGTGCGCATCAGGTGTTGAATATCGAAATTATGGTCGGTGAGGTCCTTTGTAAGCGCGTCGAGAAGGGCCGGATTCACAGGAGGATTGGAGGCGCGGATATCGTCAACCGGATCGATGATTCCCTTCCCGAAGAAGTAGCTCCAGACGCGATTGGCAATCGCTTTAGCGAAGAACGGATTCTGTTTCGACGCAAGCCACGTGGCGAGCGCATCGCGACGGCGATCGTCATTCGGAATCGGCACAGGAACCGAAGAAGCGATCAAGAATTCAGGGGCAACCACCCGGCTGTCTTTGGGATGCTTCATTTCATAATCGGTGCGCTGATCGAAGACGATCTCCTCGCCGATTTCGTACCCGGGACGGAGCCCGACTGCCGAGAAGAACGCGGACATCTGGAAGTACTGATTCTGCGTCCAGCGCTCAAAAGGATGGTCGTGGCACTGCGCGCACACCAGACGAACGCCCATGAAGACCTGCGTCGTCTTTTCCATTGTGGGTTTCGGTTCGCGGGTCGCGCGGAAGTAGTTGCCGGCCGGGTCTTCATAGCTGGATCCGCGGCTGGTGAGCAGTTCGCGCACCATCTTGTCGTAGGGCTTATTGGTCGCGATGGAGTCCCGTATCCACTCCCTGAACGCGAACGTTCCCTTCTCTCCGAGATACTTGCGGCTGGATTGCAGAAGGTCGCCCCACTTCAGCGTCCAGTAGTCGGTGTAGGCGGGTCGCGCGATCAATTTGTCGATCGACTTACTACGCTTCAGCTTTGTTGGCGTGGCGTCGGCCAGAAACGCTCGAACTTCTTCGGGAGTCGGCAGTTGGCCGGTAAGATCGAGTGAAACACGGCGAAGGAAAGTGGCGTCGTCGGCGAGGCCGGACGGTTGGATTTTCAGCTTCTGCAGCTTGGCATCGATGTGGGTATCAATATAGTTATGCTGCGGCAGTGCCTTCCAGGCGAACCCAGGCTTGGGGTTCAGGATCGTAACCGGAATTGTTCCGTACCTGCCCTGGTAGCGGACGAGCATGGTGGCTTCACCGACGCGCTCTCCGGAAACCTTCGCCTGCAGATCGACCTTGGCGACATCGGGCACGTTGGACTCGATGGTTGCTTCCTTCGTAACGTCGCGCGACTGGCCGTCCCGATAGCGCGCCAGCACCTTGACCTGCGCGAATTCGCCCGGTTTGGGCATGGCGATTTCTTTGGGCTCAACTTCGATGGATGCGACGGTGTCCTTGGCCGGATCGCCGAAGGGGACTCCTTGCGCAATCCAGTTGTAGATCACTTTGTAGTAATCGGAATTTTTTTCGAAGCGCAATCCGCCGCCATGCGCGACTTGCTGGGTGGGCTTGGCGAGCATCAGGCTCCGGCCCGGATCGGCACGGTTAAAACGGCGACCCGCTAAGTCGTAGAGCAAGGCTTCGTAGTCGAATTGCGGATCGTAACCGCGAAGCGATAGCTTGAAGCCGTTCTTGCCTTTGGCGGCGCCATGGCATGGCCCAGACGTGCATCCCGTCTTGTTAAGGACTGGAGCGACGTCGCGCAGGAATGTGATGGTGGGCTGCGCGGAGAGCGCCGCGGCACTAACGAGCAGCAGAAGGGGACGCATTCGCGTTTTTCTCCTCGGGGTCCAAAGCGAGCAGCGTGAACTGCTGAATTTCGGAGTAGATGTCTTGCGGCTGGCCGTTCACGGTCAATCGGCCGCTGATGCCGATGTCGTAGCGGGCCGGCAATGTATTGCGAGTGGAAGTAACCAGGAAAGTACCGGTTTTTTTGTCTTTGGTATCGACAGCCATTCCGATAATGCGGAGATCGGCAAAGTTGGGAACGTCGACTCCGACGGTCGAGGGTACGGTCTGCATGGGATTACGCGGCTTCCACGTCCAACGATAGTAAAACTCAAAGCCGGCCTCCTTTTTCTCGGATTTTTCCAGCAGCAGAACGAGCTCCGCGGCTAGGGGCGGGACCATGGCGACGGGCAGTTCGGCGGCGAGCCACGCGCCGCTAAGCGGACGCTGGCGGTCGACGACACCTTGCGTGCTGGCGCCGTTGACGCCGATGGAGTAACCGATTCCTGTAGCTCGCCGCTCAATCGGGCCTCCCCTGGCGTCAACGCCGACAGCGGCAAAGGCGAGTTCAGGGATATTTACTTTCGTATTCGCGTCGGCGGTCAGCGAGACCATTGCGCGGCGCGAGCCCAAGCGGGGCGTCAACGATTCCGGCGGGTCGGGTGGGATGATGCCTCCAGACATGCGAATCCCGGGGGGCAGGTTAAGTGCCTTGATGGTAAGCGGGCCCGCGTAGCCGCGTCGATCGACGCTCAGATTGACGATGGCCGTGCCGCCTGCGGGAATGTTGACGGCGGGTGTAGTTATTGTGGCCTGGAAGTCCTGCGCCGCTTTCGAGGCGTGGAGGCGATAGGCATAGTGCTGCCCGCCGCGCCTGGCCAGATCCTCAATGGCTACGGTGATTTCCTTGACGCCAGCGGGGACTTTGAAATTAAGAAATGGATCGCCGGCCGTCCGGCTCGATGCTTGAACGGCGAAAACGTCCACGGCAAACGGCGTGTCGCCGGCTGAGGCTAACCGCTTTCCTTTTTCGTCGAAAACCGTGATCACACCGCTGATTTTCGACGTCCCGAGTTCGCGGGCCTGGAGTTCGAATATATACTCGTCACCGGGCGTGACGGCCAAGCTGTATTTGTCGATTTCAGCCGGTTTGGAAATACGGGCGTTTATCGTCACCGGGAGCGAAAGCGGTCCGGCGATCGGTTCGTTCATTTCGCGAAACTCGCCGATGGCGAGGGGAAGGGGAAGGGCCGGAGAATCGGGGAGGTTTACGAAGGTTTGCGAGCCTGTTGATTTGGCGAGATCCGCCCTTACCCGAGTGGCGCCGAGCGAAATCTCAACTTGTTGCCCTCGCTGTCCGCCTAACGGGTAGACCTCTGTAGGATACGAGTAGGCGCCGGTTTTGAGGCGATAAAAGTTTTGCGTCTGGCCGGAGAAACGCGCGTCGTGGATCTCGATGTAGTAGTATCCGCCGGCCGGAAAGGTCATGTCGAGCCGCGGGTCGAGGTTAAGCAATGCCCCATCCTCAGACCGCGCGATCTGCTTTCCCGCCGTGTCCATCACTCGAATCACCGGATCGATGGCCGATCCAGCGCGGCGTCCGTCGACTTCGAAGACCCGGCGCTCGCCCGCCTTGACCTGCAAGCGGTAGACGTCGCGTTCGGCTCCGCGCAGGGTACCGTTCAATGTGATAGCGGAAGCCGGAAGGGACTGAGCCTTTTCAATGGAATCGTTGGAGTGTTGCACGCCGCCAGGCTGCGATTCTTCTTCGCTGATCTCTGGGAAGGCGCCGATGCTGAACAGTAGAATGTTGGAAAGGCCGTCGGCCGACTGTACGCGAATCGGGTAGACACCAACTTCCAGTTCCCGTTTCGGTTCTACCAGAAACGTAGCGTAGCGGCTTTCCATCATCCCGGCGGGTGGGGCCAAGGGGGTAAATGACGCCGGCAGCGAGGAGAGGATCTTTGCTCCTTCGCCAAGATTTTGTCCGGCGATCGTCAACGTGAAGGGACGTCCCTTCTGGGCTCCGCGCGGCTGTAATTCAGTGATTACGGGGGGAGCGGCGGCCAAGCCGAGGCCGAGCATCATCAGGAAGCAAAATCTCATTGCGCACCTCCGGCGGGCGTCCCGGCCGATATGGGCGCGGGGATGAAACTGGTGAGAAGTTGGCAGTTGGCCGCGTCATAGACACGGATTTTGCCGTCAAATCCGCCGGTAGCGAGCTTTTTACCATCGGGCGAAAATGCGGTAGCGTATATGCCGGCGGCATGTCCCTTGCACTGGGCGGCGAGTTTCCCGGTTTCGGCATCATAGACATTTACGGCCGGAGCGATGCCCGCCACCGCAATTTGCTTGGCGTCAGACGACCAGTCGAGCGCGAAGATCGGGCCGTCCTGCCGGTCGAGTTTCAGGATCAAAGTGGTATCGTCGGCGATCTTCATGTTCTTAGGTCGATCCATGTTGTAAACGTACGGGTAACGATCTTCGCCGCCAATTACCACCACGTCCTTCTTAGGATGCCGTGCAATCGCGTTCAATTCGCTCCGTAGAATATTAACGTTTTCTAAAAACGCGCCCGATCCGGCGTCGATGAGTTTAGCGGCGCGGTCTTTGCTAACCGAGACGAAGCGCTTCGAATCGGCGCCAAAAACCGACGCGAGAACCCAGTTTTCGTGGTTGCCGATTTTGTAAAGCTCTTTCCCGGTGGCGGTTTCGAATACATGAACGGTATTGTCAGTGCAACCGACCGCGACGCGGCCGCCGTCGGGAGCGATGGACGCGCCGAAAACCGTATCGTTGGTTAGCCGGGCGGCATGGAGTTGTTTCCCGGTCCTGGCATCCCAAATCTGTACCTCGCCGAACTGGGCAGGCGTTCCGCCGCCCGCGATCAACGTTTTGCCGTCGGCGCTATAAGCTATCGAGAGAATGCGTTCGGCTTTACCGGCTAAGCGTTGAACGAGTTTGGATCCGTCGGCCAAGTGCACCAGAACCTCCCGGTTCCCCGAAACAGCGATGCGCTGACCGTCGGGCGACCAACGAAGCGCGGTAATCACCGGCGGCTGTAGATAGACGGACGGGGCGTTGTCGCTGACAGCGGCGGGTGAATCGTCCTTGGCGCCGGCCGCGATCCAGGCGCGGAAACGGTCGATATCGGCGGCATCCATCGCAGCTTGTCCCATTGGCATGCGAGGTTTGACGTCGCCGGCGATGTAGCTAATCGTTAGACTCGCATCCGGCTTGCCTGCAACGAACCCTGGCCCGCGTTTTCCACCTTTGGCAAATGCCGCGTAGGACGTAACGTCGAGATCGGACGAAGCGCCGGCCGGATGATGGCAGCCCTGGCACTGTTTTTGGAGAATTGGGCGAATGTCGCGATCAAAGCTCGGCTGCGCCGAAGCGTTTAGCGCTGCCAGCGGAACCAGCGTCCATAGAATTTTCAGTTTCATTGGTTTTGTGACACGGATTCCCGCAGTCCGCGAGTGTAGCCGATTGATGGCAGTATATCGAACTCCCGGGTCGTTAGGAATCCTTTATGAAACAGTTGAGAGCGTAACCTTTATCAAAGGAGTGGACGCCTTATCTTTATCATGTTAAAAAAGCTTCTCACTCGCATTTCGCTGGCAGCGATTTTCACGCTTGTGGTTGCAGCTGCCGACGTCACCGGCAAATGGATCGCGCAGGTTCCAGGCCGCGACAACCAGACGCGCGAGGTGGTTTACAACCTGAAAGCCGAAGGTGCGGCGCTTAGCGGGACGATGTCAGGCCCCCAAGGCGCCGATGTGGCCATCAGCGATGGAAGGATTGATGGCGCCAATATCGCCTTCAACGTGAAACTAGAGTTTAACGGCACCGCGCGCATTTTCGCCTACACCGGAGTTTTTGCGGGCGATGAGATCAAAATGAAGAGCCAGACGCAACGCGGCGCCCAGGAATTCGTCGCGAAACGCGCGAAGTAGCCCGTATAACTGCAATTCGCCAAAGGCTCGCATCGCAAGTTGCGGGCCTTTGGCGTTTCAGGCAGCGAAAGCGTGTATAGTTAGAGTCTTAGACGTGCGCCCGTAGCTCAGCTGGATAGAGCGCTTGCCTCCGAAGCCAGAGGTCACAAGTTCGAATCTTGTCGGGCGCACCAAATTTCCTTCTCGGCTCCTGACTGGCGAAGCTGAGCTACGCGTGGGGCCCCTCTCCAGGAGGGAGGACCATCCCGCATTGGCGTTATATTCCTAGTACCAGGGTTCCCCCACCCTTACATGTTTTACTTCGATAAATCAGGGTACGACTTATTCTGTATTTCGTCATGCCAGTCGAAGATATGAGTGTTCCCCAATCACAACTCAACTGAGCGGCCCCAGTCGCCAGAAATGGACACGGACACTCATGACCGCAAAAAACACAACCCTCTGCCGAATCGTAGTTCTTGCAACTGTCTCGCTTGGGGCAAATGCTTCGGACTTTTCTTTCTTTACAGCGATGCGAGCCGGTTTTCCCGGCGGTTCCAGTTCGGAGTTAGGCGCCGGCTCATCAGCGGCCGCTACCAACTCGGTAACGAATTACGAATGGAATAACGCTGACTTCCTTCCGCATTGGAGGCCAAATAATCTTCCGCAGACGTTTAGCATTGGCTATCGCCAGGGCACGGGAATGGGCTTCGTCTCGGTTCTCAATTCGTCGGGTTCAGCATTGACGGCCTCGTTTGCCAATGCAGGATCTCCGCTCGGCGCCAACGCCGTTTGGACCCTTCCGCCCGCCAGCTTTTTCGCAACAGCGGTACCAACGGTCCTAGCCACGAGTGTAAGCCTCGAAAACATGACGTTCCTCCCAGGAGTTCAGATCCTGAGCGGATCGCTTCCCGTCAGCCTGGGGGCGAGTACCACGTTGTTCGGTGGGACCGTCACGAATACTATCTCCGCCCCCATTGTTTTCACACCGACAAGCGGCGGCGATTGGACAATTACTGGTACGCTCCGATTCAACGGGCTGCTTCCGCTGGGGGGCACAGCGTTCGGCGACCAGTTGCGAATCGGGTTTGGCGCCTTCGGGTCGGACACGGCAAGTCCCGAGGCCTCCTCCGTTTTCCTGATCGGCGCAGGTCTGATCGCCCTTGGCTACGTGAGACTCAGCCGAACCCGGCGGGCTGCGCCAGCTAAACAATCTTAAGGTGGATTCGGCGACGTACTGGGGTAATTTCTAAGGTGGACTAAACTTTTCACCTGCGTCCGTCGAAGTATTTAGTGGTCTCCAATTCCACAGAATTTGTAAAGGATCGTTCGAAACAGCCATTCGGCGGCAAACCCGCCTGGCGTCTCGAATCGGCAAGGCATGGACTCGTCGAATCTTCAGATAAGTTGTGTTCACAGCGTTCCGCGATGGAACTTAGCGTCGCCCATGACCGCTGCGTTCTGGACACCCGGCTCCGTTCCGCCGCGTCCAACCGAAACGTTAGCTGACGATTCGCGCAAAACTGTATCGCCTCCAATTGAGCGAGTCCAATTCTGCTTACATGCAGACACCAGACGCCGCCGGATCGATTGCTGCCCGCGCTCATGGAGCTTAATAAGATGATGAACGGACGCATCTCGCCACCCAGTTTAGCCACGATCCCGGAGATCATGGACATGCGCGACGTGCGGTGGTTCCTGCGCAAGCATTGGTTCTTTCTTGCCGCAGGGGCCGTATTCGGCGCCGGGCTTGGATTTGCCTGGACGTACTTCTTCCCCAGCAATTTCCGCTCCGAAGCGAAAGTTCGATTCATGCCTCCCCAACTGGCGGGCAAGTTTGTGAATCCCAATTTTTCAATGGCAGTTGAACAGCGGCTCTTTGCGTTGTCTCAACTCCTAGCAAGCCGTCTAACCGCTTCTCGCATGATTGATTCCTTCCGCCTGTACCCCGAACGAAGGCGATTTCAAACCGTCGCCGACCTCGTCCCGGTATTTGGCGAAGCCCTCGCTATCCGTCAGATTTCGCTGGGCGACGATCAGCACAAGTCCGTACCCACGCTTCAAATACAATTCGCCTATCCCAACGCTGAACAGGCGCAGAAAGTCGTTCAAAAGCTCGTCGAACAAATCTACGAGGAAAACCGAAAATACCGGGGCGACCAATCCATGGGAACCACTGAGTTCCTCGCTGAGCAACTGCGGGCCGCCGAGGAGGGGATGTTGGAAGCTGAGGGCCGGCTCGGCGAAATCCAGGACGCCCTGCGCCCAAACGCTTCAAGAACGTTGTTAGGCGAAAGCACGTCGCGCAGCTACGTCGTCGATTCCAGATTGCGCGATCTGCGGCACGATCGCCGGCTGCTCGACGAGCGACGCAGTTTGAAACAGGCCGAAGCCGTTCAACTGGAAGCGGATTCTCGCGTCATTGAGGCCCGGCCGACTGAGTACTACTTTCCTCAAGTCGAGGTTGGTCACAACTTTTTGAGCCTTCGCGAGAAGGTTACAAACGCGAAAATGCAGGCCTTCCGAATGCGCGAACGGTGGCGCCCGGGGTTTACGGACCGGGAAATGGCGGAAGCGGATTTACGCGAAGCGGAAAGCATTACGCAAAAGTTCATGGCGGACCAATCGCGGCTCCTTAAGATGCAGGACCTTGACCGGGTCCGGTCCCGCATTGGTTTGGCACGCTCGGAGCTTCGCGGGTTGGAGTTGCAGGATGGATCGAGCCAAAAAGAGGAAATCGAGTTGCGCGCCGAAGCGCAGCGGCTTAAGGATCAGAACGCGGCCCCGGCCGGAATGGAGACTGACTTGTTGACTGCAAAACGGGAATACGAAATAGCACGTGAACAACACGCGGGACTTGTGCGTAAGCACGAAGAATCGCAGGCGGCTTCGGACATGGAACGCCGCGGCCAGGGCGAGTCGGTGGAGTTGCTGGAACCTCCGACGCTACCCTCCAAGTCGGACAATCCACCTCAATGGTTGCGCATTGTCCTTTTCATCCTGGGAGGCTTTGCCTTAGGAATTTTCACGTGCCTGATCCGCGTCCTTCGAGATCCGAAAATTATCCACGAGGGCCATTTGGAAAAGTGGGCCGGATTGGAGATCCTGGCTGTGTTCCCGGCCGCGGCCGTAGCTCCGTCCCGGAAAATCGTGACACCCCGGGGCGGTGGAACCGCTCAGGCCTGGCGCCGGCGGGCTACAACCACCGCTGTCCTCGGGCTCTCCATCATTGGTGTCGGCTGCACGGATTACTTCCTCAACGCCGACACGTTCTGGAAACGGGGGCAAAAGGCCGAAAAAGAAGGCAGACGCGCCGCCGCCCAGCTCTTTTACCGTCAGGCAATTCGTAAGGACCCGCGATTTGCGCCGGCGTACAGATCCGCCGGACTCCTTGCGCTGCAGCAAGGTGAACTCGGACCGGCACGCGACCTTCTCACGCGCTCCGTCGAACTTGACGGCAAAGATCCCGTTATCCAAACAAAACTGGCCGATGTCACTTATCAGATTTTCGGCAGCGATCCCGGCCGTCCCACCACGCTTTTGCGGGAAGTCGAAGCACAGGCTCAAAAACTGCAATCGAACTGGCCTCGACTCGCCGACGGTTATCGTCTTCAAGCGCAGGTCCTGATGGAGCGGCACCTTTCAGAAGACGCCGTCAAGCTGCTTCGCGCTGCCGCCAGCCAGGTCGACAATAGTGAGACTCTCGATTCTCAAGCCGCCGCGGCACTCTTTCGGCTTGGCAGAGTCGCGGAAGGCGAATCGTTACTCCGAGCTTTGATCGAGCGTGCTCCTCTGTATTCCGCACCGTACGACCTGTTGTATCTCCATCTCATGCAGCGCAAGGACGCCTCTGGCGCAAGAAGCATTCTCGATCAGAAATGGAACCGGACGTCGGAGGTAGATGCCGCTCTCCAACTGGCGGCTCATGATGACGCCTTCGGCCACCGCGATGGCGCCCGGCAGGTTCTTCAAATGCTCGAAAAGGACAAGGCCGCCGGACCGCTTACGTTGGCCAGGATGGGCGACTTTTGGATGCACCGGAGCGAATACGCCTCGGCACGGAAAGTTTACGAGAACGGCCGGACACGGTTCCCTGATAACGCGACGGACTATATCAGTCGAATTGCCGAGTGGCACATGGCCCAGGGGAACCGGGAACAGGCGAAGAAGTTTGTCGCGGCAGAACTTGCATCCAGACCTAAGGACTTGATCCTTCAAACTTACGCTTCGGCGATCGCCCTGACCGAAGTACCCGCCGCGGAACGCGCATCCGAGCGCCGCAAAATAGAGTCGATCATGCAACAATTGCCCGATTCGCCGTTTGTCCGGTATCACCTCGGGCGCGCCTTTTTGATAGAAGGCAGGCCCAACGCCGCCGGGGAACAGTTTGAGCGCTGTGTGCTGCTTGATGGCAACTACGCACCGGGCTGGGTTGCCTTGGCGGAGTTGGAAATAACCCGCGGGAATCCCAGCGCCGCCGAACTGCGGGCCGAGGCCGTGCTACGGTTGGATCCGAATCACGTTCCAGCCAATCTGGTGCGCGCGAAAGCGCAAGTCAATCGCGGGAAAACGGCGGACGCGGAGAAGTCACTCGAACGCCTCCTGCGCTGGCAGCCCACGAATACGGACGCGCTCTACCTCATGGGGTCCGCGCGCCTTCTCCGCGGAAAGCCAGATGTTGCTTTGGAAATGTTCGAAAAAGGACACGCTTTGGCCCCAAACGAAACGCGTTGGGTACTGGCCAAATCCGAAGTTCTCACACTGCAAGGGAAGGCCGGCGACGCGCGCGCGAACCTCGAATCTGTCGCGGCCGGCGAAAACGCCGAAGAATCTGTCCTTTACATGCTGGCTTCCCTTCAAATTCAGCAGAAGGATAGCGCCGCGGCCGTCCAAACTTTCCAGCGGATTCGCCGGAAAGATTCCGCGGCGCTCGGTCCTAGACTGGGACTGGCCGGCGCGCTGGCGCTGAGCGGAGATCGCGAAAAGGCCTCAGCGCTCTACGCCGAAACCGAGAAACTCTTTCCCGAAAACGTATCCGTGTGGCTGCAACATGCCGCGCTCCGTAGCGAGATGAAAGACCGGCAGGGGGCATTGAGCAAATATGAGCAAGCGCTGTTACGGGATAAGAATAACCCGCTCGTTTTAAACAATATCGCCTGGATGACGCTGGAAAATGGCGGTTCGGCGGAGAAAGCTCTCGAATATGCGCAACGCGCTCGACGCGTGTACGGCCGAAGTCCGGAGATCGACGACACGCTGGCCAGCGCCTATACGCGCTTGGCGATGTTCCGCAACGCCGCGGCCATTTACGAAGAGATGTTGGCCTATTTGCCCCCGGCTGCCCGCCCGCGCATCCAAAAACTGCTCGAGTCGGCCAAACACAATCAGGCGAAAAAAGGAGCAGTATGATCACGCCCACCGCAACCGAAGCCGGCATAAGCGCGCCGGATACCCTGAGCGCCTTACAAGGCGCATGGACACACGTGCAAAGCCAGGAACCGGAAGCGCCGCCGGCGCCCACCGCGTCCAGTGCCCCTCGCCTGTCGCTCCGGCAAAGTTTCTTGAATTTACGAGACATTCCTCAAATCGCTTTCGAGGATGCTCGCGGCGCGTTTCCGATGTTGGCATCAGCCTATCCTGCGGAATGGAAAGAACAGACTCGCCAATTGCGGAATCGGCTCACCAACGCCCAAGCCGAATTGCACGCGGGGGATGAGTGTCTCCAGGTGCTGGCATTCACAAACATGGACGGCTCTCGTCCACGGCACGGCACCACAGCCAATCTGGGTCTGGCGATGGCCTCCATGCAGGATACCCGTGTACTTATTGTCGACGCGAATCTCAGTTCGCCAACACTGCACACGGCGTTGCGCATACCCGCCGGTCCTGGACTCTGTGAAGCGACACGGGCGGAGCGCGTGGCCATGCCTCCCTGCTTCCGTCGCGTTGCCGGCACGCAAGTCTATTTCCTCACGATCGGCGAGACCATGACCCTCTCCATGGATCCGCTCGACCTTCGTGGCCTCCACACTCTCCTCCAGTCCTTACGCACGCAGTTCGATTGGATTCTAATCGATGGTCCGGGCTTCGACACACCGGCCGACGCCATGGCCATCACCATGGCCGCCGACGGAGTTGTGATCGTGATCGAATCGGAGCGCGACAGCTTCCGCGAAGTCGCCCGCGCGCTGGGACAGGTCCAGGGGCGCCGTATGCTCGGCGCGGTAATGTTTTAACCTAGCAGGGAGTGATCCCACCCCATAAACCGCGTCTAGAGTCTCTCGATCAGTTCCGCGGCTACACCGTTGCGGGCATGTTTCTGGTCAACTTCCTCGGCGGATTCGCGGCCATTCACCCGCTGTTAAAACACCACAACACTTTCTGTAGCTACGCCGACACCATCATGCCGCAGTTCTTCTTCGCGGTCGGTTTCGCGCTTCGGCTCGCTTTCCTCCGCCACGTCGAAAAAGCGGGAAACCTCGTCGCCTATCGGCAAGCCCTACTACGCGGTTTTGGGTTAATCCTCGTCGGCGTCGTCATCTACCATTTGGATGGCAAATTTGCGTCGTGGGAAGAGTTTTCCAAGGAAGGGCTCGGCGGCGTTCTGTCAACGGCCTGGCGCCGGTCCCCGTTTCAGGCGTTGGTCCACATCGGTGTCACCAGCCTATGGGTTTTGCCCGTCATCGCGCGCTCTGCCCGCGCCCAGTTTCTCTGGCTTGCCGGTTCACTTGGGCTTCACATCTTGCTCTCCGCAACCTGGTGGCATGAATGGCTGCGGGCCAACCGTGTCATCGACGGCGGCGCTCTTGGCTTTCTCACCTGGACGGTACCGGTTCTCGCCGGATCGCTCACTTACATGTACCTGGACACACATGGCCGCATTAAAGCCTATCAGCCATTTCTAAAGGCCGCCGTCGCAAGCATGGTCACCGGCTACGCTCTATCGTGTCTTACCAGTGGCGGAGTCCTCGCCGCCCCGCCTTTCTTCGCTCCCTGGCACGGCCGCGACATGTGGACCATGAGCCAACAGGCCGGGAGCGCTTCGTATCTCATCTTTGCCACGGGTTTTTCGCTTGGCGTCTATACGTTCTTCCTCTGGTGGTCGGACGCCCATGGCCGCCAGTTGAGCCTCTTCCGGACTCTAGGCGTCAACGCCCTCGCCGGATACATTCTTCACATGATGGTCGATGACGCCATCAAACCCTTCGCGCCGAAGGACTCCCCGCTACTCTGGGTGCTCTTCGCGTTTTCCAGCTACTTTGCCATTACATGGCTTTTCCTGCGCTCGCTGGAGCGCAACAAAGTCTTCATACGGCTATGAAACTCGCGTCCGTTCCAGAACAGCCGCGATAGAAATGAATCGTAACTAACGCCCTTCGCTCGAAGGCGGCACTAAACCGTTGGCGCGCATGTACGTCACGATATTCCCGTAGTGCTCGGCGCCACCCTTGGCCGGCACGGAGTGCAGCGGGCCGCCAGCAACCGGCGCAAAGAGGATGGTTCCTGCCTCGTTCCAAGCTCCGCCGCGGCCCCGCGGGGCATTGCTCACCAAATTCGCCGGCCCGCCAGACACGTTGACGGTCTTCAACTTTCCCTGCGCCATGAACCCCAGGCAGCAACCGTCGGGAGACCAAAAGGCGGAGCTCGCGTTCTCAGTGCCGGCCAGCAGGTAGGGAGCAGTTCCGTTCAAGTCGCGAAGCCAGATGCCTTCAGTTCCTGAGGCATCCTGAAAAGCCGAACGAGCGCGATCCGGCGGCCGTCCGGGTGTAACGGGTCGCGATCTATTGCGCCAATGACGGCGGAATTGGTCTTGCTTGGCGCCGGGATTTATCGCGCTTGTCTCCCCCGTGCCGATCCTCTCAAAGTGGTCCTCGGCGTCAAG
>Ga0105048_10005362_pt1 | contig 20736 bp, 22 predicted proteins | sample MAT05_FD_78382 | JGI IMG/M metagenome (GOLD analysis project Ga0105048, IMG submission 78382) | Freshwater microbial communities from Lake Fryxell liftoff mats and glacier meltwater in Antarctica - MAT-05 | ecosystem: Environmental > Aquatic > Freshwater > Ice > Liftoff microbial mat | place...
AGGACCAAATCCTACCGTTGAATTAAAGTCATAATAACAACCAACATTATCCCTTACCCGGATAGGATAGACACCCGGAGCAAGATTTACAAACGAATCGGCCGGCTGAAAAATAACACCGGAATCTTTTGAAAAGGTAAACGGTGCCACGCCTGCTAAAGTCTTCAAAAATATTTTCCCCGTGCTGGCGCCGTTACAGGCGGATTCCACCGTGCTGTCTGTGGCTGCAACACCGGGATCGCTACTAACAACTTGTGTAAAGGAATATGGACAACCGTTATTATCTACCACTTTAATATTGTAAGTGGCAGCCGACAACCCCGTAAAGGAAGGTGAGAGTTGACCGGTGTTGATATATCCCGGCAGGGAATACAGAAAGGGAGCTGCACCTGTAGAAGGCTGCACTACCGTAATTGTGCCGTTGTTCACACCCAGGCACGATGCATTGGTTGCAGTAGCTGTTGTAGTAATACCGTCATCACTGCCTATCAGTTGCTGAAATGAAAAAATACAACCTGCGTTGTCTTTAACATACACGGTATGGTTGCCTGCTGACAATCCACCAAAAATAGTTGAAGCTTGAAAATTAGAAGTACTGTCCATTGCATAAGTATAGCCCGGCGTACCGAGGCTTGCCGTTACTGTAATGGTACCATTCAGGGCTTCCGGACAGGAAGTATTAGTGGAGGTTCCGGTTGCTGTGAGCGTAGTATTGCCGTTGACCACTACACCCGATTTTGTGGACGAACAACCGCTTAAAGTATCCTTTGCAATAATTGTGTAGATGCCGGCTGAGACAGTAAAAACCGGGGTACCCTGAAAGTTAATACCCCCATCTATTGAGTATACAATATTTACACCAATAGGAGCTGTAACAGTAATGGTACCGTCTGTAATGCAGGTAGCATCGGTAACGGTATCTATTATTGGAGCAATGGAAGCATTTTTTATCAAATTGATCGTATCGAGACCATATATTTCCACTGAAGGGTCATCAAATTTTTCATAAACGGACCTTACTACATATTTTGTCGTTGCTGTTGGACAGATATTTGGGAAACTTGCTTCAAAGGTAGTCGGGTTTACGCTGGTGGTGCTCCCAGTTGCTATTACATTTCCAAGCAAATCAAGCAGTTCTACCCTTTTGAATAAAGTGGGTCCGTCTTTGGGGGTAAATCTCCATGCTTCATTCATAGTGGGTGAACCCCAAATTGGATTAGTGGAGGCTGCCCTTCCCGGTGCCATGATTCCATTGTCCCGCTCGTAGTTCTGCATGCCGATCATTGCCCTACCCTGGTTCCAAGTAGTACAAATCTCCCTTCCAAAAACATGCACTTCCACTAGTCCAAGCCCCTCATAAAGTGATATTTGATAAGTGTTATCTATCTTACTCCAGCACACATTCGAATAACAGGGTACTTTATAAAATGTAAGCACCCATTTTCTATGAGGTGCAACGCCAACCACGTCGTATTTTATCTGCTTATTGGGTGAAGTAGTAGGATTTTCTATATCAATATCATGAAATGCTCCCATGATAATTGCTCTTTCATAAAAGTTATTGGGCAGATTCTGCGGAACGCCACCACTGGTTATTTGCCACGGAGAAGGCTGAGAATCATTCGACAGATCAAATGATATCTGGCCATTGGTACTTACAACTAAATAGGCATATATATATCCATAAAAAGGAAAATCAAAGGGAAGAAGAATAGTGGGGGTATAAATATCGTCATCGTTCAGGTTAGTAGAGTTACCCGGAATACCCGGATCAATTGGCGGCCTGAAACATCCCCCACCACTAATCAGGTTAACACCATAATTGGTCGTATTGCTATGAATATCAGGTATTAACGCCTTAAGGGTAATGCAATTTTGCGTACAGTCAAGTGTGGTATCTCTGGAACAATTAAAGGAAAAACCATTTTGTGCTTTTGATGCTAACGATACTAAAAATAAAAAATAAAAAAATACAATTCTCTTCATCTGTAATTCATTTTTTTTTAATTGTCAGATAATTTATGCCAGTTACCGGGGGGAATTAGTTAATCATCAAAGCAAGTTTCATTACTCCAGTATTTTTAGGGAAGGATATCATATTATATCAAGGCCTTAAAATTAAGCTTTTTAATCAAAAATTAACACCGCATTATAGAATTAGCAATTCGTATATAAAACTCATAAATGATTAAGAAAAAGTAAAAGAAAAACAGTTTAGTTAAAAATTTATCGACCATTCAGCCATATATGGCCAAATTGTACGAAGTCTGAACCGTAATACGCAAAAAATATTAATTTTGCTTAATGAATTCAACCGACAGACAAAGTATAAAGGTGGCGATTTTAGACCTTTACGAGGGCTTTGCCAATCAGGGTATGCGGTGTTTAAGAGAAATTTTAAACCAGTTCAGCGATCACAATAATATTGAAATTAGCCTGGATGAGTTTGATGTCCGCCAGAAAAGAGAGGTCCCCGATCTTAACTATGATATATTTATATCCAGCGGTGGTCCGGGTAGTCCTTTGGATAGCGAAGGAAGCGATTGGGAGAAGGTTTATTTTCACTGGCTGCACCAGGTGGAACGCTGGAATAATAATGAAGCCTACGTGCAAAAAAAACATGTTTTCTTTATCTGCCACTCTTTTCAGTTAGCCTGCCGGCACTACCAGGTAGCCCGGGTTTGCAAACGCAAAAGCACCTCCTTTGGTGTGTTCCCGGTTCACCTGCTGCATGATGGCAAAGAGGAACTGGTTTTTGATAACATGAAAGATCCATTTTACGCAGTAGACAGCAGGGATTTCCAGGTGATACAACCCAACCACCACCGGTTGCAGCAAACAGGCGGGGCAATTCTCGCCATCGAAAAAGAAAGGCCGCACATAGAACTGGAACGTGCGATCATGGCCTTAAGGTTTAATGATTATATGATTGGTACGCAATTTCATCCGGAGGCAGATGCAATAGGTATGAGCCTCTACCTGCAAACAGACGAGAAGAAAAAAACAGTAATCGAAAATCATGGGGAAGCCAAATGGGCCAGCATGATTGAACACCTGAACGATCCGGATAAAATAATGCATACCTACAAACACATTCTGCCCAACTTTTTAAATGTGGCAGTGGAGCATCTGCAAATGGTAGAAATATAATTACACCTCCACATCATCCATCGTCTTACAGCAGCAGGTTTTCAGCAGTTTCAGCACTTGCTTTTACAAAGGGCTGGTTTTACTTTTGCCATTGTTTGCCCGCAGGAAGCAGGATGAATCCTTATCTTACCAGCAGGATTATTGCTCACTGAAATATAAAACAAGCAGTTGCACATTGTAAATTATTATCATTATTTTTATTCTGTGCATCCAACCATCACCCCTCTATTTAATTTACTATGCAGCCAGAATTAAGAAAGAAGTTCAATGATCATTTCACAGAAGAAAAATATTTAGTCTACCTAAAACAAATTGAAGACCTGCACCCCGGTTCGCTGGATTTTAGAAATGCGGAAACCCCCATTTTTGTTCCGGCAAATTTTACACAAAAAATGCTTGGCGCCTGTGAAGATATCATTGACGTAATTGTTCAACCTGGTTTTAAAGAATTAACAGAAAGGTCGATCCCTAAAGATATATTGATACCGGGTGAAAAGGATTATGCTGATTTTGTGGTGTTTGATTTTGGCGTATGTGAAAACAGCAATGGCGAACTGGAACCACAACTCATAGAGATGCAGGGCTTTCCTACGCTCTTTGCATTCCAGGCTTATCATAGTTACTATACCGGTATTTATGCAAATGTACCTGCCACTCATTCTGCTTATCTCAATAACTACCAGGAAGACAGCTACCTGCAGTTACTGAAGGAGATCATTTTGGGAAATGAAAAGCCGGAGCAGGTAATATTGCTGGAAATTTATCCCGAGCAACAGAAAACAAGAATTGATTTTTACTGTACCGAAAAAGCACTGGGACTAAAAACAGTTTGCCTTACCAAACTGATTGGAGACGGTAATAAATTATATTACGAAAATGATGGAAAAAAAATCGAAATAAAAAGGATCTACAACCGCCTTATTTTCGATGACCTGCACCAGCAAAAAGACCTCGGTAAAATTATTGACTTTACACATCCCTGGGAAGTAGAATGGGTATCTCATCCCAATTGGTTTTACCGCATCAGTAAATTTACTTTGCCACTCATCAACAACCCATATGTACCCAAAACATACTACCTCAACGAGCTCACGGAAATTCCTGCTGACCTGGAAAATTATGTACTAAAACCACTGTTTTCATTTGCCGGTATGGGCGTAGTAATTGATGTAACAAAGGAGGACATTGACAATGTGAAAGACCCTGAAAACTGGATACTGCAGCGTAAAGTAAAATATGCTGATGTGATCGTGACACCCGATGGACCGGCAAAAGCAGAGATCAGGTTATTCTTTTTTTGGAAACATGGATGGGCAAGGCCGGTTGGTGTACACAACCTGTCGAGGTTGAGCAAAGGTAAAATGATTGGCACGCGGTATAACAAAGACAAAACCTGGGTGGGCGGCACCGTCTCTTTTTTTGAATCCTAGCAGCATAGATCAATCTCATTTTTTTATTTACAGAACATCCTGTCACTATAATAATTACAACAATTTATGAAACGATCAAGTGCCGCTGGCTATAAAAGGTTTGAGTATTACTTTATCAAATTACAGGCGCTCTTAACCCAGGCCGCCAAACAAAAAAATCCTGCGTTATGGTTATATACCAATAATGCACGTACCCCATTGTTTATGCTGGAAGGGCTGGCAAAAATTTATGCTGAGCTGCACAACAAAAAAAGTTTCAGTAAAATAAAAGAGCAGCTAAAGTTGCTGGAAGATGCACTGGGAGCAATAGACTATTATGATACCATTGCAAAAGACCTGGCAAAAAATATGAAGATCCCTGTCGCTGTGTTAAATTATTTGCAGGCACAAACAAGGGAGAAAATACAAAGCATGAATGAACTGCTTACAGAAAAAAAATGGTTTGCCACCGAAGAAAGCAGGATAAAAAAAATACAGGAAAAATTACAAAAGGCAGACTGGCTTACGGCTGATAAGGAAGTGAGAATGTTTGCAACCATTTACGGCAGGTCGATCTATGAGATCATTGAATTTATGGAAGATACAAAATACCATTTCGACAACATGGAAATGGATGTGCATGAACTGCGCCGTAAGATCAGGTGGCTGAGTATCTATCCACAGGCACTGCAGGGCTGTATACAGTTAGTGGGAAATAAAACATCCCCAAACCACTTAAAAAAATACCTCACCAAAGAGATTGTGACCTCCCCTTTCAATAAAATGCCCGATGCCGCCGACACAAAAGAATTCCTGATGCTGGAGAAAAAATTCTTTTTATCATTAAGCTGGCTAATTGCTGAACTGGGTAAATTGAAGGATAATGGCTTACACATTATTGCACTGAAAGAAGCGCTGCAGCAAACCGGAACATTAAAAGAGGAGGCTGCTTATAAAAAAGTGTACCAGTTACTTGGGACCAAACAGGAGCAACTGCCGGCATTGCTTAGCAAAGCACAAGGGGTATGCAAGGTATATTTTGATGAGCATAACTTAGAACATTTGGTGCTGGGTACCGGGAAGATGAAATAAGGCGTTCAACACCCTGGCAATCAGAAATTTTACTTCTGATTATCCCTCCACTCATACACCCAGGTACTCTGAATCATTTCCAGGTGCCCCTCATTGCTCTCTTCAGGCCTGCCCGCAAAATTGGGAATCTCCAGAACCCACTTCAAAAGATCCGTAAACCGGATGCGGTAGATCTTTCCTTCATTAAAATCATCGCCGAAACGTTCGTATAGTTTCATGGCAATGTCCTCGTAGTCTCTCCAGTGAATTGGTGGTTCAAAAGTCATAGTTGTTTAATTTGCTAATATGCTAATTTGCTGATGTGCTAATGCTCAAAAATTGAAATGTCTTTGTTATTCATATCGCTCTCATCTAAGAGGAAATTAGCAAATTAGCAAATTAGCTAATCAGCTAATTCAAATTTATTCTCCCAAAAACTGTGTCTGGTCAGGCAGTTTAACTATAATACTTCCACTGCCGTCCACCAGCACACATTGGCAACCCAGCCTGCTGTTAATCCGGGGGTTTACCGCCCTGTCAATAAAATCCTCCTCCCTGTCATTCAGCGCTTCTAAAAAGTCTTCGCCCTGCTCTACATACAAATGGCAGGTGCTGCAGGCGCAAACACCACCGCAGTTATGATGGAGATTGATATCATTTTTTAAGGCTACTTCCAGCAAGGACTGGCCTTCTTCAACATCATTGAACGTAACAGGATCAAGGCCCTTCTGTTCAAATTTATAAGTAATACTGTACATAGTTGCAAAGTTCGGGGTGCAAACGTACAGTAGAATTACCAATTTTGGAAAACAATTAGCCTGCACAAAAAAATCCCGCCATTATCGGTATATTAATTGTAAAAATGGAAGATGACCTGCCGGCCCCGGTTGATAGTTGTTTTCTTGTACGTTATTTGTAAATAAAAATTGAATTCCCTACTTTGCCCCATGTTAAAAAGTAAAAAGCGCCTGTATGAAAAAAAATAGCCTGTTAGCAGTTGTACTGATTGTTGGTTTTGCCTGCTGCAATAACAATACGGAAGAAAAAAAAGGAGAAGCCGCAATCAATAAGGATACTACCACTGCCCCTATGACAGCGAAGGAAACAGTAACCAAACGTGCCCCAATAATTAATATTACGGATACCTTATCTGTAAAACGTACTGTTCTGTACATGAAAGACAGCGCTGCTTCTGCAGACAGGGTGGGGTTGAAACTGGCAGAAATATTGGGCTTTAAATTATCGGCCGTTATAAAAAAGAATGGCCTAAAAACAACCGGCCAGCCAATGGCCTGGTACAACAGTACAAAAGCCCCTTACTTCTTTGAAGCAGGCATTCCGGTGGATAAAAAACCCGTTAAAAAACCATCCAATGTATATATAAGAGAAATAGGAGTAGACAGCGTAGTAGTGGCACATTTTTATGGGCCTTATGACTTGCTGCCACAGGCCTATGACGCATTGAACGACTGGATGAAAAGCCACAAAAAAACAAAGAAAGGAAAACCTTACGAAATATATGCAGGCGAGCCGATGAATAAAGACGGCAAAATGAAGGACCCCTACAAAGTACAGACAGATGTTGTGTTTCCGTGGAAGTAACGGTTTAAGGTTGAAGGTTGAAGGTTGAAGGTTTAGGAATAATATAAAGTGAGACTATTCAACTATTGAATATCAACTATCAACCATCAACTATCAACTATCAACTGTCCACTATCAACTATCAACCATCAACCATCTCCTGCCAACCATCCCATCACGGATTCATAATACTGTCTGTCATCTTCAGGTAAATATTCCGCAGTTTTGGATGAGTACCTAATAATCGCAAATGTTTATCTAAAGTGATAATATCCTTTCTTACTGCCGGGCCGGTCTGCATTTCACCGGGTGCGTGCTGATGAAGCCTTGAAGCGGTTTCTTCAATCAATGGAAGCAGCATCTTAAAATCAATATTTTCTTTGCTGCAGTAATCAAATGCAAGCGAATACAAATAATTCGAAAAATTACTGGCCACTACTGCTGCCACATGTAATTTTTGCCGGTAGCCATCATCTGCTGCCATCACCGGCCCGCCAATGCTGATAGCCAAATTGTAAACCTGCTGCATGCTATATTCATTGTTGCCATCAATTAGCAGGGGAATATGGAGATCCATATCGGTATTCTCTTTTCTTAAACTTTGCAGCGGATACAACACCCCGTAATTGATGGACACATCCTTCAGCACTTCCCTGCTCACAGACCCGGCTGTATGAACGATCACCTTGTCTCCGATATCGATGCTTTCTTTCAGGTCGTTTAATGCTGCATCAGACATGGCCACAATATACATTGACGCCGTTTTGTCGATATCCTCAAAATTATTCGTTGCATTGCATTGCAGTTCCTCGGCCAGTATTTGTGCGGTATCCATTTTACGGCTGATCACCTGCACTACCTGGTGCCCTGCTCTTTTTATTAACCTGCCCAGCACTGTAGCTACATTGCCGGCCCCGATAATTACAACTCTCATATCGTTATATTTGTTACGATGAAAATAAAGAAAATTGCTGCATTAAAATATTTCAGGGCAAAATTTAAAATTCTTTCACGGATATCGGCACGCAAAGCCGCTGAGGAGGCCTTTAAATTATTTTGTACCCCCCTGGAAAAATCAACAAAACCACTCCCTCCTGTTTTTACATTTGCAGAGCCCCTGCATTTTCAGCTAAATGGCCTGAAGGTAACAGGCTTCCGTTGGAACAAAGGCAAACCGGTAAAAATATTAATCCTGCATGGCTTTTCATCATCTTCAAAAAATTTTCACCACTATGTACTGCCACTAATGGAAAAAGGGTATGAGGTGCTGGCATTTGATGCTCCTGCACATGGTAACAGTGAAGGCAAAACAGTAAATGCCGTGGAATACAGCCAGATGATAACAAACATCATAAATTTGTATGGCCCTGTAAACGGCTTTATTGCACATTCATTTGGCGGCATCGCGTTGAGCCTGTCGCTGGAAAACACCATGCAGGATGAAAATACAAAAGTTGTTTTGATTGCACCTGCCACAGAAACAGCCACTGCAATTGACAGTGCCTTTACAATACTTCAAATAAAAAATAAAAAAGTAAGAACCGAATTTGACCATATCATTTTTGAAAAAAGTGGTCATCCAACAGAATGGTTTTCAATAAAAAGGGCCATGCAAAATATTAAGGCGGCTGTACTCTGGATCCATGACGAGGACGACGATGTTACACCACTTACTGATGCAATAAAAATAAAAGAACTCAATTTATCCAATATCAGGTTTATCATCACCAAAGGCCTGGGACACAGAAGAATTTACAGGGATGAAAAAATAAAAAATGAAGTCGTTAATTTTTTATAATCGCTGTTTTCAACATGCAGTGTTCGTAAGAAATAGTTGGATTTTTCAATTTTAAAGTAATATTGCAGAAATAGACGGCTCGGTTATTGAGCATACAGCAGTGCAAAAAGGTACCACGTTCAAGTTCGTCCCATCATGGTGGGCACAATGTTGAAACATAGTACCAGGGCCTGTTCCAAAGAAAATAAAACACATTATGGCGAAGAATTTGTTGATAGTTGAGTCCCCTGCGAAGGCAAAAACAATTGAAGGCATTTTAGGAAAAGACTTTGAAGTGAAGAGTTGTTACGGTCATATCCGCGACCTGGAGAAGAATGATATGGGCATTGACCTGAACAATAATTTTCAACCGAAATATATCATTTCGCCGGATAAAACAAAGGTGGTAAATGATTTAAAAGCACTCGCTAAAAAAAGTGACGAAGTATGGCTGGCATCGGATGAGGACCGTGAAGGAGAAAGCATCAGTTGGCATTTGGCAGAAGTATTAAAACTGGATCCCAAAACTACCAAGCGGATCGTGTTTCATGAGATTACCCAACCCGCAATACAAAAAGCAGTGCAAAATCCACGGACCATTGATATGAACCTGGTAAATGCACAGCAGGCACGCCGGGTGTTAGACAGGATCGTAGGGTTTGAATTGAGCCCCGTGTTGTGGCGCAAAATTGGTATGAAAGGAGGCCTCAGTGCCGGGCGTGTGCAGAGTGTGGCAGTGAAATTGATTGTAGAAAAAGAAAGGGAAATCAACCAGTTTAAACCGGTTGTCAATTTTAAAGTAGAGGCGTTACTGGCTGCAAAAGATAAAAACGATAAAACCGTTTCTTTTAAAGCGGAGGGTACAAGGTACAACACGGAAGAAGATTCGGAAAAATTTTTACAGTCCTGTATTGGCGCAGACTATACCGTAAAAGACATCCTGGTAAAACCGGGCAAACGCACACCGGCAGCGCCTTTCACTACCTCCACCTTGCAGCAGGAAGCCAGTCGCAAACTCGGCTATGGCGTAAGCAAAACCATGTTGCTGGCACAAAAATTATATGAAAGCGGTAAGATTACCTACATGCGTACAGACAGTGTGAACCTGGGCGAAACGGCCATGGACGGTATCAAAGCAGCCATCAATAATAACTACGGTCCGCAATATTTGCAGGTGCGTAAATATAAAAATAAAAGCGAAAGTGCACAGGAAGCCCATGAAGCCATCCGGCCAACCTATATGGAGAATGCGGTAATAAATGACGCCGAAACAGGCAGGCTGTATGAGCTGATCTGGAAGCGTACCATCGCCAGCCAGATGAGTGACGCAGAATTGGAAAAAACAATTGCCAAAATAAGCATCAGTGCCAATAAGGAAGAATTAACTGCCAGTGGTGAAGTGATAAAATTTGATGGGTTTTTAAAAGTGTACATGGAAAGCAATGACGATGAAGATGCAGAGGAGCAGGAAGGCGATGAAAGCCGTTTACCAAACTTAACTGTTGGCCAATCGTTAGAATTTAAACAACTTACTGCCATTGAAAAATTTACCCGTCATTCGGCCAGGTACTCGGAAGCCGCACTGGTAAAGAAACTGGAAGAACTGGGTATCGGCCGGCCAAGTACCTACGCTCCTACTATTTCTACAATCATCAAAAGAACTTATGTGGAAAAGAAAGATAAAGAAGGGGTGAAAAGATCTTTCCGTATTTTAAAATTACAGGACGGCCATATTCAAAAAGTAACAGAACAGGAAAACACCGGCGCCGAAAAAGCAAAGTTGTTTCCAACAGACCTGGGTTTGGTGGTAACCGATTTTTTAAACCAGCATTTTGATAAAGTGATGGACTATTCTTTTACAGCTAAAATCGAAAAGGAGTTTGATGAAATTGCCGATGGCAAAATTGTATGGAACAAAATGGTGGCAGATTTTTATACCCCGTTTCATACCGGTGTAGAACATACGCTTGAAAATGCAGAACGGGCTGTTGGAGAACGATTGCTGGGTGTGGATGAGCATGGCAAACCCATTATTGCAAGAATGGGCCGGTATGGTCCCATGGTTCAGGTGGGCAGCCAGGGCGATGAAGAAAAACCACGGTTTGCAAAATTAAAAAACAGCCAGAGCATCGAAACCATTTCACTGGATGAAGCGCTGGAATTATTCAAGCTTCCATTGATGCTGGGTGAACATGAAGGACTGGAAGTGTCGGTGAATGTTGGCCGCTTTGGTCCATATGTAAAATTTGGAGAGCAATTTATTTCAATACCAAAAGGAGAAGATTTATTTGAAGTGGATATGCCGAGGGCTATCGCAATTATCTCTGCCAAACAGGTAGAAGATGCACCGATTGGCTTTTATGAAGATAAACCGATCACCAAAGGCAAGGGCAGGTTTGGCCCGTTTATAAAATGGAACGACCTTTTTATTAATATTCCAAGAGCTTACAATTTTGATACGCTTACACAAAAGGACTGTAACGAACTGATAGAAAAAAAGGTGGAGAAAGAAGCCAACCGTTTTATCCAGCAATGGCCTGCCGAAAAGATCTCGATTGAAAATGGCCGCTGGGGCCCGTTCATCCGTATGGGAAAAAAGATGCTGAAACTTTTCAATAAAGACGATAAAACAAAATATACTGCAGAAGAACTGGCAACGATCGACCTGGAAAGCATCAAAAAAATGATCCTGGCCCAGGATCCAAAAGCATTTGATAAAAAAACAACCGCGAAAAAAGCAGGCACTAAAAAAGCAGCACCCAAAAAGGCAGCGGTGAAAAAATAATTACCGCTGCTTTAATACCTAAATTTATAAACACCTAAACTTCTAAACTTCAAAGAATCACAAAACGATTACTGAATGATTTCCATTAAGTATTCCATCACTAAAGAAGATTACATCAATTACTACACGTTTGTAATGTGGGATGCTCCGGAGAAAAAAAAATCCAGATTAAAATATTATTTACGGCAGGCGGGCATCAACATTCTAGTGATCGCTGTGCTGTTTTATACAGACATTTTCCAATACAATAAACTATACCTGTACATTTACCTTGCTATCCTCCTGGTAGCTACCATCCTGCAAATTCTTTCTGCACGTACCAATGTAAGGAAGCAGGCAGAAAAAATCGCCGCTTCAGAAAACAACCGTTCCATTTTTTTAGAAACCCATAGCGACATCAGCGAAGCTGGCATCACCCTCAAAGATGAAGTGAGCGAAACAAATTTTCAATGGCGGGCCTTTGTAAAAAAGCAGGAAAACGATGAGTATTATTTCCTGTTTACCAACTCCATACAGGCTATCATTTTTCCGAAACGCATTTTTAAATCAGCGGAAGAAAAATCGCAGTTTCAAAAGTTATTGTCCCAACAACTTTCTTTTGATGCAGAAGTAGGTTACCTGCTAAAAGATTAATGCTTTTCTTTTCTATATGAAACACCGGGCCAACGCTGTAATGGCAAAGAAATATTACAAAACCAATTGTTACAATAACCTGATCTTTCCAGCTAATTAAATAAAGAGAAAATAGCTCCTACTACGTTCATAGAAAAAATGTCGCAACACTGCACCGGCAAATATAAAAAACATACTAAAAAAGCCCCCCGGTTTTTCCGGGGGGCCAATCAAAGTAAACATATTCTCATTAGCTGATGGTTTTGGTTTGTGTGGAGGAATGACCGGGCAGGTCTTTGGCAGTGAAGATGATCGTTGTACCTGTAACGGTGCTGTTCTGCACGCTGGATACATACATCCAGCTCGAACCATCAGGTAACAGGCTGGCATCACCTTCTTCTATTAATGTACCGTCACCCTTTTCGATACGTGCCATCACGGAAGCCACCTGGAAGTCATCCATAACGGAAACGATTAAGGTACTTCCGATCTGGCCATTGTAACCGCTGCTGTCGATTTCCTCAAAAACAGGAGGTTTAAAAAAATCTGCAATGGCCCGGTTGAAAGCACTCTGGCCAGGTTTGATATGGAACTGGTAAGCTGCCCTCCTTACAGTATCTGCCATTACTGAGTTGGCATAAAGTACCGCTTTTTTAAAAGTAGCGATTACCCTTTTTTGTGCAGCGCTGCGATCTGTTCCATTTTTTCTTCTGGGGCGTTTTCCCAAGATGGTCTCCCCGAACCGTTGGCTGAATACCACTTGTTTATACGTACCTGATAAACCTTCCGTGGCGAAGTTGTCATTTGATTTCATGATTGACAAAATTTAAAATTTGAAAAATATATGTTACCAACCTTGAGATTGCAGCATCCGGGAAAATACACAAAAGAGCTATGTTAAAATAAAGCTAACATGAAAGACTACCCCAAAATATTTTTGCTAAAAAAATTACAGGATGGAGGCTGCACAAAATAAAAAAGCCCTCCCGGAAAACCAGGAAGGCATTGAAAATACTCACCGTAAAACAATCAATCTAAAAAACAAATCATGGCAGCTTATTGACACGTTGAGTTATTGTAAGATTAATTGTGGAATGTTAAAAAAATTATAAAGGCAAAGCTATTTTTGTTTTACTTGATGATACTTTGTTCATCCTTTCTGCTACGGGTCTTACATTTGAAATTGAATAGTTCTAAAAAAGCCTTCACTAAAACTTTGCAGCACTGCCGTGGGCTTACCGGTGAGCCCGAGAGTAACGGATTAAAACTTTTTATTCCTATGATTTATTCTTGCTTTTGTCATTCGTTCTCTTAAACCACCTTCATTAATAAATGCTTGCTCCAATTGCTTAAACTGCTGTTTTAGCAGGTAGCTGGTAATATTAATTAAGCAGATCATCACATTGGCATATATTCCGGGGTCAGGATTTTCAATTGCTTTTTTAAAAGTGTTATAGTTGGCGCCAGGCGTTTTGTTGAGTTCGCTAAAACGCAGGGAAAGTTGATGTTTGCGATCCCATTGTTGCAACTTCTTTGTTCTTAAAAAATCTTCGTAATCTATCAAAAGTTCTTCTAAGGAAGCCCTTGCAACATTGGTCAGTTTTATTTCCATTTCTTTAGATGTACCGGATACCATACTTGCTTCTGCAATATTTTGTTTACCACTTCTTGCAGCCTGCACCATTTGGTCAATGTTGCGGTCATACTTTTGAAAAAAGCGGCCGGTAAAATATACCGTTCCATCATAAATTATTTGCGACTTTTGAAAGTTATCAAATTGCGGTAGCCACCATGCGCCGGAATAAAACCTTATGGGTTGTTTTTATTTTCCATTGCAATATTTTTTGTCAGCTTTCCTGGGACTTAGGGTGACCCGTAGCACCTGTGGTGCCGTCACCCAAGTCGCACAAAGTCCACAGTACGGCAACAATTTTTTACTGGTCTGTGAAATACAAAACTACAGTATGGCTGCCCTGGACTATACCTTTTACGCATTACTACTTATATCTTTTCCAAAATCAATTCTTTCATTTCATTTACTTCTGCTTTGGTAAAACCGTGTGCCGATATATCCCCATGACCCATAGAATGAATGGTAATGGTAGAATATCCAATCATTGGAACATCAACATCCACTTTAGATATTTTGCTAAAGGGCACTGTTTCCTCATTACCGCTAAATAAGCCGGGGTGTTTAATTGTAACGCCTTTACCGTCAATGATAATTTTTATCGGAAATGTTTTATTTCCTTCTGATAAGCGGGAAGCGATAAATGTTTTCATTTTACAATTTGAAGTTTAGTTATTTGTTGTTTTGAAAGTTATTGCTATTCTGCCACGATTAGTGGCGTACGAATCATTTCATTATTTTTTCAAACAGCATTCTTAATCGGTTGAGTTGACAGGAGAAAATATTTATCTATGCCCGTAAGAAGTAACCTTGGAGGTAATTTAAAAGCAGTGAGTTCGTGTGCCACAAAAAAGGCAGGGGGATTACGCTAACTCTAAAAACTTTCCGGCATTTTTTTCTTCAATCTCCAGGGCTATCAATTCAGACTGCTCCGTATACATAAGTTTGACAGCAGGATTTTGTTTCAAGCTTTCCCAGGTTTTATGTTCTTTGGAATTAACTTCGGATGGTTCATCAGCAATGACGTAAAAATGATCGTCCTCACTTTTTCTTTGATAAGTCAGTTTTAAAATAGACATCAATGCAAAGTAGTGCCCCAATTCTTTATCGATGGTGTCATATTTTTTATGAAATGGTATCGACTTGGCAGCAATGAAAGCGCCGTTTAAGCCAATGCAGTCAATGTTAAAATTATAATACAAGCCATGCACATTGGCAGGATTTAATTCAAGGTTGGTATGTACTTTACTTTCAACTCTTTTAATAAGCTTATTTTGTATCTTCTGTTTAAAGTTTGCATCTTTTGAATCCTGTTGTTTTTCTGTTTTTGTTTCCAGCTTATCTATCAATAATGAAAACAGCTTCTGAAATTTCTCATCCGTAACAGTATCATTTAAAAAAGCAGGTTCAGAAAAACGGATAACACCGTTGGAATAATTACTGATGTGTTTAAACTCCGGGATACCCAATAAATTATCTGCTTCAAAAAAACCGCCATAAGCATCACTGATGCTTTTATTCATTTCGTCAATTTTATTCTGTAGTTGTTTTACAGTAAAATCTACAATATCTGCATTTGTGTCAAGCAGTTTTTTAGCAACTGATTTTCTTTCTTCAGAAAACTGCAGCCAGAACTTTTCGCCGTTATACAATAGCAAACCGATAGACAAGGTATCGCCTGCTAAAGTATTGGGGGTAATTTTTATTATGGTGTAAAATGTTTTCATGAACAAAGTCTGAGATATTCGGTAAATACTTGCTTATTTCTTTTATCGTTGAATAAAAAGCCGGTTAACAGTTTTTCCAGTGCTGTGTAAAATCCTCATTCTTCAGGCAAAATTTTGTAACATGCTTCAAGGTATTGCTTACTTTTTTCAACACAAAGGTAAAAATTCTTCTCTCTGCTTACCCAATTCTTGTCCAAAGCCTTAAGGAAACGTTTAAATATCATAAAAAATGTTGACTGCAGGCAATAATTATTTTCTATACTGGTAAAATCATTGAAGGTTAAGGTGTTATATGCACCAGTCCTAAGCAACATAACGTTGTCTATAGCCATAAAGTGATACCTTTCATCTTTTTCAACAAGCATTATATTTTTTAAATCGGTTGCCCTGTCCTCATTTTCGGTCCACATATCAAACAAGCCAATCCTTGCAAACATTTCCGGCTGGTAATACTTTTTAAAATCCACCTTTCCTTTTATACTAAAAGCTTCCGTCATATCAATGGCGCCTTCCACTTCTTTGGAACCAAAAGCCAGCCTGTGGTAATAGGCTTTTTTGTGCAGGCTTCCATAGTCTTTAGTAATTGTTTCTTTTGGCATTGTTACAAATGCAATATCAGGTGTATTGATTTGCCATGCTTTTAATAAAAAATGACCAATGACTTCATTGATTAAATAAGCCGCCGGTAATTGCTGCCTGTTATTTTTTACATAATAACCACCATAATCATCGCCAATTACATGCAGGGGTTCGCTGCCCACGGTGGGCTTTTGTCCAATGATGGAAATGGCTGTAATATGTGGTACTGAAATATTCACAGATTTCTAGGTTGGCTTTAGTTATTGTTCATTTTCTCCTGAATTGTTTTGTGTGCCACGAACCACGGGAGGGGCTTTTTGCCATCCAACATAAGGTGCCATCTTACTTTCGACAGCCAGTGTTGCTGCTTTTATTGATACTGTTCCGTAACTCATATTTAGTTCTTTGAATTCAAGGATGCAATAATTGCCCTGAAACTTTCCAACCCGGCTTCCAAATTCTCCACAATATCCAACGCCAAAACATCCGGGTCGGGCAGTTATCCAAATCAGCAAGCGACTTATCTTTTAACCAGGTAATGTCTAAAGATGTTTTATCCCTTGCAATAATTTCATCGTAAGTAAATTTTCTAAAGCGGCCTTCGGGATTAGAAGCAGCATTAAACGTTTCTTTTCTTTTATGCCGGTTTGTAGGATTGTAGCAATCAATAAAATCTTTCAGGTCATCCAGCTTTAGCGGATTCTTTTTTAGGGTGTGGTGTATGTTGGTGCGGTAATCATATACCCATACTTCTTTTGTCCACGGGTCCTTAATGCTGGGCTTGCCATCCCAGAACAACACATTTGCTTTTACGCCATTGGCATAAAAGATACCGGTGGGTAAACGGAGGATGGTATGCAGGTCGGTGGTTTCCAAAAGTTTCTTTCTTACGGTTTCGCCAGCACCGCCTTCAAACAACACATTATCGGGTAAAACCACGGCAGCCATGCCCGTTGTTTTTAACATACTCTTAATATGCTGTACAAAGTTGAGTTGTTTATTGCTGGTGGTTACCCAAAAATCCTGGCGATTGTAGGTGAGGTCTTCTTTTTCCTGTTCGCCTTCTTCGTTGGTAAAAGTCATGCTGCTTTTTTTACCAAAGGGTGGATTGGCCAGCACATAATCGTACCGGGTTTCACTGGCGGCAATGAGTGAATCATTGGGTGATACCATGGTATCGGCATCTATGTCGCCGATATTGTGCAGGAACAAATTCATCAATGCCAGGCGGCGGGTGCCTGCTACAATTTCGTTGCCGGCAAAGGTTTTGTATTTGAGGAATTTCAGTTTGTCTTTGTCCATGTCCTGGTTCTCTGTTATCCAATCATACGCTGCTAAAAAGAAACCGCCGGTACCACAGGCAGCGTCGGCAATGGTTTTCATGGGTTCGGGGCGCAGGCACTCTACCATGGCTTTTATCAATGGCCTTGGGGTAAAATACTGACCGGCACCGCTCTTGGTATCTTCTGCATTTTTCTCCAGCAGACCTTCGTAAATATCGCCCTTGTCTTTTACTCCCATCAGCACCCATTGCTCGGCATTAATAAGGGCAATGAGTTTGTACAGCTTGGCAGGGTCCTGTATTTTATTCTGGCTCTTAATAAATATCTGGCCTAGGATGCCTTTTTCATTTCCCAGTTCCCGCAGCAGTTTGCTGTAATGTACTTCCAGTTCATCACCGCTTTTGCTGGTTAAAGTTTCCCAGTTGAATGCTTTGGGTATGGGCATTTTACGGTTATGCGGTGGCCTGCTGTATTCATCTGCCATTTTTAAAAACAGCAGGTATGTTAGCTGCTCCAAATAATCGCCATAGCCTACGCCATCATCACGTAAGGTGTTGCAGAAAGCCCATACTTTGGAAACTATGCTGGATGTGTTTGGGGAGTTGTTGTTGCTCATGTTGTCTTTTCGTTAGTTGGATTGAAAGAATCTTTGTTCCAATTTTTAGGATTATTGATGATGTAGTCTGCAATGGTTAAATACGATTTTTCATCCCGGATGATGTGCTCATAATAATTGCGTTGAAATAATTTCTCATCAAACCTTTGCCAAGTGTTTGATTTTACATTCCGGATGTATTCATTGGTGGACATCGTTTTAAACCATTGAATTACGCTGTATAATGGTGACCCTTTGTGTTCGCCCAAAATATTTGAATTATTTTCATCCGTAGGGGCAGACCTGGGTGTCTGCCACGTATTCTGCCACGTATTCTGCCCCATATTCTGCCCCGTTGTGGTAAATGGGCGGACACATAGGTCCGCCCCTACATTCACGCCGGTGTTTTCAATAATACAATGAAAATGATTGGGCATTACAATATGTTCCAAACATTTGATGTCGTTGAATTTATTTTCCAGTTCAACATACCATTTATTAATCATCATGCCGGCATCGTTCAATATCATTTCTCCTTCTTTTATTTCCCCTAACAAACATAACCTGCTGCGAACGCACATGGTAACAAAATATATACCCTGTTGTGAATAATCATATCCTTTCAACCGGATTGATTGCCGGTGATGGGTGCTGGGGTTGTATGTTGGTTTTTTGTTCATTTTTTAATTGGGTTGCCCCATAGGGGTTGACACACATTTAATATCAGGGTTGACACACATTTAATATCAGGGTTGACACACATTTAATATCAGGGTTGACACGCATTTAATATCAGGGTTGACACACATTTAATATCAGGGTTGACACGCAGGTCAACCCCTACGTGTGCGGTATGCACCATCCCGTTCTACGTCAATGCTACCACCTTCATAACCACATTCTCCCATTCTTGGGGAATTTACAACTGGCATTTTAGCATAGTCTTCAAAATCGTCACATGTTTGGGCATGAACTGCTGAACATGCTTCACAAAAAAAAGCACCCTGTTCATATTGGCAAACCGTGCAAATATTTTCGGAAGGTTTAGTTTTGCAAATAGCACACATTTGCTTTAATGGTTCATTTCTTGAAAGTAAAATCAATTTTTCTTTTAGATTTAATTTAAACACTTTTCCGCTTCGCAACTGAACAGTAGTGGTGGTTCCATAATCGTACTGATACAAAATTTTTACTTTTGGCTCAAACACTTCCTTCACCTTATTACTCATACTTATTTTAAAGTTTTTATGCTGAAAACCGCTTAAATGCCCACAACATTCTAACCATATACGCCTTAGGAAATCATCTATAATGTTCATTTTTTGTTCAGCCTCAACTAAAATTTCAAGGAACATTTCTCCGGCTTCTATAATAATATGATGGTAAGATGCAATGGACTTATCTACATCTTGCTTTTGTGCAGATAAAAGATGTGTGTCAAGATGCCTGGTGATTTCCTTTTGCGAAAAAAACTGGTTGCAATAAAGGCATTTGCCTTCAGATTTCAATTCCTGTTCCATGGTGATTTTAACTTTGATAAATTATATTCTCTGGTTTGGTTAATCCGTTGGGTTAATCCGTTGGGTTAATCCGTTGGGTTAATCCGTTGGGTTAATCCGTTGGGTTAATCCGTTGGGGCAGACCTGCGTGTCTGCCCTTTTTCCAAAACGTTTATTATTGGGGTTGACACGCAGGTCAACCCCTACACCAACCTCCCCTCAAACGCCTTTTTTAAAATACTTTGCCTTAATGCCTCGGCCTGTTGCAGGCTTTGGGTTATGCTGTCGCCCATTTTATCGGCCACACCGAGGCGGCTTTCAATAGATTGGACAATTTCGTTTTGTTCTTCAATTGGTGGCAAAGGAATTTGAAGAAGCTCTATATTTGGCACATTCAAATTTGGTCTACCCATACCAAAACTATGTTCACTAAAATGCTTTTGGGCTTTCTGTGATTTCAAAAAGTGAAAAATATACCAGACGTTTAGATCATCTGATAATCTATAATGAATTAGAAATGCTCCTGGTATTGCTTTTTTATTATCATTAAAAATAGAGAGCCTACCAATACTACCGGTTCTAGTAATTAGCAGATCATTTTTTATGAGCTTATACTTTTGATAATCCTTTTCAGAAAGGTCAAGTTTTGGAGAATTTACCCAATCAACTTTCCCTCTTTCACTAATATCTGTAGTCCTTAGAACAGCAATACCATTCTCAGAATAATCTTTACTCGAAAATCGAGGACCATACAATGAAAATTGTTTTAATTCATGCAAATTACTATTCTTCCACCCCTTCGGCAATTCACCTTCTTTTACATTTTTATTAGTTAGCTTTCCCTCAAATGCTCATTTTAATACAGACTGCCGGTAGATTTTTAGTTGCTGTTGGACAGTGTACAGGTTTTCTATGTGGATATTACGGTCAAAGTTTACCACCATTTCAGTGCAAAGTGTACCACTCCTTTGGGATCTGTAGTAGCTGATGTAATTTAGTTGTTTTTCTTTTGCCTCAGTGAATCACCGTTCAATTCTA
>Ga0105048_10005364_pt1 | contig 20732 bp, 17 predicted proteins | sample MAT05_FD_78382 | JGI IMG/M metagenome (GOLD analysis project Ga0105048, IMG submission 78382) | Freshwater microbial communities from Lake Fryxell liftoff mats and glacier meltwater in Antarctica - MAT-05 | ecosystem: Environmental > Aquatic > Freshwater > Ice > Liftoff microbial mat | place...
CATATCCACATCGGCATTTTTGCTGTGGTTATAACCAAAATTACTGGTAGTGAAACCGAGACTGCTGTCCGCATTAACCCGTAAGGTTAAATTATTGGCGTTAGCATTAAGGGAAGCGACGCCGCCGAGGTATTTGGCGGTAAATGCTGCTTTTAAAAAGTGGCGGTCGTTATCGTACAACACCCGCCCGTAAGTTAACCCGGCTTCTATCCAATTAAGCGCATTGATACTCACCCCAGAGGCATTCACCGCTGTATTGTTGAGCCTGGGATCAAAGAAACCATTATAGGCCATGCCCGCCAAATCCTGCGTAATATCTCTTCCCTGTATCATTGACCGCGATTGAAAATTTAGGGCAATTGCCGATTTTTTGCTTAGCGTTGCCATAAAACTTAGCGGCAACTGTGTTCTGTTGGTGATATTAAAAAACACACTTTCTCCGGCAGGCAGGGAAGCCTGGGATAAATAGTTCGCTTTGAAGGTGGCGTAGTCGTCAAAATTATTCTTATTAAACTTTAAAATCACGTTGCGATCCAGCAAGAAATAATTATTGCTATACCGAGCACCAGTACTGAATATATTAATGTCAAATTTATGACGGCTGTCTACGATGCTGGCTGGCTGCAATAGTACGCCGGTAACGCCGGCATAATTGCCGGTACTAATTCCTAAGAAATCCTGGGGATACGCTTTTAGACAAAATAAAAGTAGTAATAATGGGAGTAGTAGTTTTCTCATGATATAAATTTTTGGGACGGGCAATCCGTTGGAATAACTTGTAATACCTACATTTTCCCAACCATAATGGTGCCGTTGTTAACAAATGGATAAATTGCCTTTAAATTTGCCCTGATTAGGCGGGTATGGTAGTTTCAGGTAATGTTAAATACCCATCCTTAATTTTTCGCCTTCGAATTATTGCTGGGCATAAGGGGAATTATCTACCCGTGACGGGGTATACATGCAACCTTCGTGAGAAGTTGAATTTGACGTATTGTTGTGCAGGAAAACATTAGGCCGTTCTTTTTACGACAGCCTATAAATAAATACACCACTACCAGCACGGGCTAATAAGTTACAATGGTGTTATAGTAATAGCAGCGAATTAATCAACTTTGATAGGTACGGCTGCATTTGCCGCGGGCTTAGGTTGAATAGTTGGCGTTTCCTTCATTTGATGTGGAAGCACATAATTTCGCATAAACTGTTCCTTGTTGTCGGTATAATCGCTCACTGCACCCAGCCAATGCATTAATTTAATATAGTACCATGCCAGGTCAACCTGGTGAGACTTAAAACCACTACGGGCACTTTTCGGATACAGGTGATGGTTATTATGCCATTCTCCGGCCACAATACCTGGCCACAACTGGTTTACCGATTGATCGCGGTGGTTATAATCTACTCCATCCCGTTGTTTATTGCTACCCTTACCATGGCCCTCGTAATTAAAAGTGCGAACGCCAATGGCCCAAAAAGCAGCCGAACCAAACAAGCTGCAGGCCAACGCATGACCACCCATTAGATAAAACGCGAGGTACCAGAAAGACCAATTCAATGCGGTGGATAAGATGGCAGTAGCTGGGTTTACATAGGAGCCCCAGTGGAGGTATTGGGCATACGTATTCGCTTTCACGCCGGTATGACTCATTAGTTTTTTTACCCTGTTGTAATCATCTTCCGACAGGTTTTTGGCAATTGGCTGGTGATTTACATCCGCAAGGAAACAATAGAAAAATCCACCATAGGCATTGTAGGGATCACCCGGCTGATCGGATTTTGAATGATGCACATGGTGGGAAATGGCATAAATTTCTTCCGGTATCACACTGATGGTAAGGTTTTGTGTTATAAAACGCCAAAAGCCATTCCGGAATTTATAAGCCCCATGGGTACAATAGCGATGGTGCCAAATGGTGCCATGCGTTCCCATAATTATCATACTATAAATAAAGGCAGCCACAACGGTCCAGATATGTAAAAAGTTAAAAAGGAATATAAAAAAGAATGGTACAAGGCACAATACTTTTACCCAGCTAAAAAATGGCAGCCAATTTCGACGATCGCGAAACACATTCAATCTCGAAAAAAATTCATTAAACAATTGCCCCACCCCTGGTTTTACCAGATTACCAGAAGCATCTTTCCAACCATAGCCTGGTGGTTGCAATACATGATCTAAAAAAGCCATATTAATATTATTGATTTTTTTTAATGCCAGGGCGTAATATAACAATAATGTGTAAACGAAAAACTTTTTGTGAAACGAAGCAATTTTTATTACTCAAACCGGTTTTAACAATTTCCATTCGCCCCAGGAGGGAAACGGGTTTGGTTACAAACCACCTGGCCACCATCATCTCCAGACTTTGAGGGAGCGTTATGATCGTTGCTATACTGCCAGGGTATATTACCAATGGCTTTACAAAGATGGTTTGATAAACCAACGGTACCGCACCCCGGATGCAGGAATTGAGTAATGAAAATTAAACCGCTAGAAGTAAGTTACTGAATTAGTAACGTTTTTGCTGTAAAAGTGTGAATAATGTATTCCCCGGCAACAATTTTTTATAACAATCGTCCTAATTTTAACCGTGGAAAATCATTAATAATAAAAACAACTGTATATCAGCAGCCGTTATCACCATTGCAACATCAGTTTGCCAGGAAAGTTAGCACCCTTTTTATTCACCACCTGGCGCACAAAAAACCGGTATTGCTGCTACCGGTAATAAAAAACTCTTTATCCTATACCAACCAAAGCAGACACACTGCTTTTTACGTTTGCCCATTGTTGTTAGTATTGCCTGCTATATCCTTTTTTTGGAAAATCAGCGTATTCGCCATATCAATTTCCGCGGGTGTTATGGTATGCCCCATATTGGAGAACACTTTTTCCGTTACCTCGGCATGCATGCTCCGTAAAATATTGCTGCTGGCGTACACCCTTTCCACCGGTACGTGTGGATCGGGATCGCTGGTGGCAATTAATACCGGCGTATGATAAAAATCGCCCTGGTAATTTTCCAGGCGAATGGCATCTCCGATTAATCCCCCGGTAAAGGCAACCACCCCACCATACCTTGCTGCATGCCGGGTGACAAATTCAAGTGTTAAACAAGCGCCCTGTGAAAATCCCAAAAAGTAAATTTTTTCTTTAGAGATACCAGCGGCAACAATTTCTTCCACCAGTGATTTTAATAATTCCAAAGCCGAATCCAACCAGGGTGCATTGGCTGCAGGTGATGCCAGGAACGATTGCGGGTACCAGCTATGGTTGGTTGCCTGGGGTGCAACAAGGGCAAAATCATCCACGTGCAGGTGCTCCGAAAGGGACAAAATATCCTCTGCCGAGCCACCGCGGCCATGTACCATGATCAGCACTTTACCAGCTTCCTTAATGGCCTTACCTGCCGTTATGCTATTTTTTTTATGCATCTTAAAATTTTTTATTGTTGGGATTGATTAGGTCGTCCGAGGTGACGATTGGCTAATTTATCAGGTGCTCCCCCCGGACCAGTTATTGCTACCGTTGTTAGGATGGTTGCGCCGGTTGCCACACTGCGACGTATTGCTGCGGGTGCCGTTTAAATTGGGCCAGTACAAACACGCATAAAGGAGTAACTTTTAAGTGATTTTTCGTGGCGTGTTCCACCATTTTCTGTAACAACAATTTCCCGATGCCCATTCCTTCGGCAGCCGGCGTCACTTCTGTATGAAATACCGTCAGTATGTTATTGGAAGTACTTACCACCATTTCTCCCATTGGTTCATTGTATTGTACGCTATAAATGCCTGTAGTCCCTTTGGTTGGTCTAACAGCCTGATAGTTGTTTCCATGTTGATAATTTTACTGATAGAAAAAATACGATGTCGTGTATTAGCCGAGGGCTGGCAATGCGGCCTCAATGGTGGCGCGGGATGATTCATATTGCTTAGGCAACCTTAAACTGCTGCCTAAATTGGCAACGTCTTCATCCGTGGCGAACCCTGGGTTATCCGTGGCTAGTTCAAACAAGACCCCACCTGGTTCCCTGAAGTATAGCGAAAAGAAATAATCCCGGTCAATTTTGGGCGTAATGGAAAAACCAGCGGAAGCAATTTTCTCGCGGAAGTTCATCAGCACTTCTTCATTTTCTACCCTGAAAGCTACGTGGTGATTGGTACCCGCTGCATTCACCCCCCTTCCCTGCCCGGGTGACAATTGCAGGTCGACGATGGAAGCCTGGCCCACTGCACTTGTTACAAACCGGTATTGCTCCCCTTCCTGCAACTGCTGACGGTAACCGAATATATTGGTCAATACCCGGCCAGTGGCTTCTACCTGTTGAAGGTTTAACACCACATTATGGAAGCCTCTGGTAGCATTTGCAACACCTACTGCATCCGTTGTCCAGGCGGTACGTGGATCGGGTGTTGCAGGCTCTATCAATGCAATGTTCAAACCGTCAGGGTCAGTAAATCGAAGGGTTTGTTCACCAAACTGTTGGGTAACTGGTTCGTATCGCACCTTGTATTCGTTGAAGCGGTCTATCCAAAAAGAAAGGCTTCCGGCTGGAACAGCGTATCCAATTGAGGTAGCCATACCTGTGCCATTTTTACCAGCACCAATTCCTTCCCAGGGAAAGAAAGTAAGGATGGTTCCCGGGCTACCCACTTCATTACCATAATAAAAATGATAGGTGCCCGGATCATCAAAATTCACTGTTTTCTTTACCATTCGTACACCCAACACCTGGCTGTAAAAATGCATGTTGCGTTTGGCATAGCCTGCTATGGCTGTAATATGATGCAGCCCTAAAATGGAATTTTTCATTATAATTATTTTATACTGTAAATGTCCATCAATAGGGCAGGCTGCGCATTGAACCAGGACAAGAAATATAAATTCATAACCATTACTTTTTCAACAATTTTGTTCTCACTTTGCTTAAAAATTCGGCAGAGATACCCAGGTAAGAGGCAATATAGTGCTGTGCTACCCGCTGCGGAATAATGGGATAACGTTCAAGAAAATCGAGGTATTTATCCTGTGCAGAAGTTGCGATGGTTTTAAACAGGCGGCTTTGCAATACTGCCAGGTTACGCTGTACCATCAGCCTAAACACCCTTTCCAGTTTTGGCACTTTTGCCAAAAGTTCTTCTTTTGTTTGGGGAGATAACATCAATAAGTGGCAGTCCTCCAATGTTTCGATAAACATGTTGGCGGGTGTATGGTGTTGAAAACTGGCAATATCGCTTACCCACCAATCTTCGATGGCAAACTGCAAGGTAACTTCAAAACCATTTTCATCAATGTAGTAATTTCTGATACAGCCTTTATTTATATAAGCCTCAAAATTACACACGGCTCCTTCGTACAATAGGATCGTTTTTTTGGGTACTTCCCTGTACTCGAGCAGGCCATTAAAAATGTCAATCTCGGCTTCGGTTAAGAGGGTGCATTTGGTTACATACTGGTTAATCCGTTCGTACATGGTACAAATATAAGTCCGCTTCTATTATTTTGTACATGGGCTACTGCTAAACTAAGGGCCGTGTGAATTAGTACGCCGTTTTTAAATATCTTATGAATGTCTTAATTTAGTTGCATATTAAAACCAACATTGGGTATTCAAACGAAACCAACACATGAAAATTGAGTCCATCCGGATAAGTGATATTGCAAGGGCATTAAATTTTTCATCTTCCACGGTATCCCGGGCGTTAAGGGATAGTTACCAGATTAGTGATGAAACCAAGCGAATCGTTAAGGAATATGCCCAACGCCACAACTATCACCCCAACCTGTTGGCGCTAAGCCTTAAAAGCAACAAGAGCAAGAGTATTGGTTTGGTGGTGTGTTCGGTACCCAATAATTTTTATGCCGAAGTACTGAATGGCATTGAATCCATCGCTTACCACCGGGGTTACCACATCATCATTGCACAAAATCATGAATCGCAGGAAAGGGAAACAAGAAATATTGAAAACCTTCATTCAAGGTCCGTTGACGGGTTGATTGTATCCTTATCTACCGAAACAACCGATATGACCACCATTCAAAAATTGAATGCCCGTGGTGTACCGATTGTTTTCTTCGACAGGGTAAGTGATTGCATCAACACCCACCAGGTAGTAGCAGACAATGCAGGAGGGGCCTATGCGCTCACCAAACACCTCATTGAAAATGGCAGTAGCAACATTGGACAAATAACCAGTACCCATGACTTATCGATTACCCGGGAAAGAACGGAGGGGTACAAGCGGGCCCTGGCTGAATTTGGTTTACCCTTCCGGGAAGAAAATATAAAGTATTGTCAGCATGGCGGCATGTTAACGGAGGAAATTGAATCGGCTATTCAGCAATTGCTTGAACTACCGCATCCACCTGATGCCTTATTTACTGCTTCCGACCGTATCACCATTGGTGCCTTTGCTTATTTACATAAAAAAAACATCCGCATACCGGCACAGATGGCATTGGGTGGCTTTTGCAATTTCAGTTCGCCTGAGTTGTTCAATCCTTCGCTGACGACCATCCGCCAGCCGGCTTTTGAAATGGGGAAGGCAGCGGCAGAATTACTGATCCAGGAAATTGAAAGTAAAAAGCCACTTACTTGTTTCGAAAAAAGGGTACTAGCCACAGAACTCAATGTAAGGGCTTCGTCGCTAAAAAACAGCAGGTTCTCCCGCTGATCAACGCAGATTGAATACCGCAGATCAACGCAAATAAAATAATGTTAGTCATCGCAGGAACAATCAGCGGAAATCAGCGGGAAAAAATCAGCGAAAATCTGCGGGAAAAACAAATGGTGCAGGTTCTCCCGCTGATCAACGCAGATTGACTACCGCAGATCAACGCAAATAAAATACTGTTAGTCATCGCAGGAACCATCAGCGGCAATCAGCGCAAAAAAATCAGCGGAAATCTGCGGGAAAAACAAATGGTGCAGGTTCTCCCGCTGATCAACGCAGATTGAATACCGCAGATCAACACAAATAAAATAATGTTAGTCATCGCAGGAACAATCAGCGGAAATCAGCGGGAAAAAATCAGCGAAAATCCGCGGGAAAAACAAATGGTGCAGGTTCTCCCGCTGATCAACGCAGATTGAATACCGCAGATCAACACAAATAAAATACTATTAGTCATCGCAGGAACAATCAGCGGAAATCAGCGGGAAAAAATCAGCGAAAATCTGCGGGAAAAACAAATGGTGCGGGTTCTCCCGCTGATCAACGCAGATTGAATACCGCAGATCAACGCAAATAAAATACTGTTAGTCATCCCAGGAACCATCAGCGGAAATCAGCGCAAAAAAATCAGCGAAAATCCGCGGGAAAAACAAATGAAGTCTCCAACAAATAAACCAAAAAAATCAATGATGATCAGCGGGAAATAAACCATCCTGATGCACTAAATTGCAATGCTAACTAACTTTATGGCAAAAATACTCCTCCTATTTGCACACCCCGCATTGGAAAAATCCAGGGTACATAAAAAACTGGTGCAGCGGGTAAAACGGCTGAAGGGCATCACCTACCACGATCTTTACCAGGTGTATCCTGATATGGATATCGACGTAGCTTATGAGCAGCAACTGCTTTTGCAGCACGACCTGGTGATACTTCAGCATCCCTTTTACTGGTACAGCGCACCGGCGATCATTAAACAATGGCTCGACCTGGTGTTGGAACATGGATGGGCCTATGGTTCCGGCGGTAATGCCCTGGCCGGAAAGTGGATGATGAATGCCATTTCCTGCGGCGGATCCAAAGAAGTATACCAACGCGAAGGCCGGAACCGGTTTACCATCCGCGAACTATTGGCGCCCTTTGATCAAACAGCGCACCTATGCCAAATGCATTACCTGCCACCCTTTGTGGTGCACGGCACCCATAAACTCGGCGAAACGGATATTGATTTGTGTGCCAGCCAGTACGAAGAACTCCTGCTCTGTTTGCAGGATAACAGGATTACCCGGGACAAATGGATGCCGCTCACTTACCTCAATGACCTTAACCCAATTCCAGCACCACTTCAAACATAAATACAATGGATCCTAAGTCCTTTATTTTCCAGGCCATGATTTACCTGGCAGCAGCAGTGATTATGGTACCGTTGGCGAAAAAAACCGGCCTCGGCTCGGTACTCGGTTATTTACTGGCTGGTGTATTAATCGGCCCATTTGTGCTGGGCTTTATCGGCAACGAAGGCGAAGACCTATTGCATTTCGCAGAATTTGGCGTGGTGATGATGCTATTCATCATCGGTCTTGAACTGGAGCCGGAGCTATTGTGGAAATTACGCAAACCCATCATCGGACTGGGCGGTTTACAGGTTTTACTATCTTCTCTTTTTCTGGCTGGCGCAGGCATTTATTTCGGTCTGGCCTGGCAACCCGCCCTTGCTATCGGAATGACACTATCATTGTCTTCCACCGCCATCGTTTTACAAACCCTTACGGAAAAGGGCCTGATGAAATCCGCTTCCGGGCAAAGCGCCTTTTCTGTCTTGCTCTTCCAGGATATTGCCGTCATCCCCATGCTGGCCGTAATGCCGCTATTGGCCACCTACCCTTTACCATTATCGAAGGAAGCGGAGGTGCATACCACCAATTGGGTAAGTGATTTACCTGGCTGGGGAGTTACCCTGGTTACCCTTGGGTCGGTGGCGTTTATTATAGTTGCAGGCAGGTATATTATCAAACCCATTTTTCGCATGGTGGCAGCCACCCGGCTACGGGAGGTGTTTACCGCCACTGCATTATTACTGATTGTTGGTATAGCGGTGCTCATGCAGCTGGTAGGCTTGAGTCCTGCCCTTGGTACCTTTCTTGCCGGCGTGGTACTCGCCAACAGTGAATATAAACACGAACTGGAAAGTGATATAGAACCCTTTAAAGGACTGCTGCTTGGCTTATTTTTCCTGGCTGTGGGCGCTTCCATCAATTTTAAACTGATTTTAGACAACCCTGAAATGATACTATGGCTGGTATTGCTACTCATGTTTATAAAGGGGGTGGTTTTGTATCTGCTGGGCAGGATATTTAAACTTGGTATCGACCAGAATTTAATTTTCGCTTTTGCACTTAGCCAGGTAGGTGAATTCGCCTTTGTGTTGTTTTCTTTTACCGCCAAACGCGGAATTTTACCACAAGAGATCGTGGACACCCTGGTGGCCGTGGTGGCCATCAGTATGACGCTCACGCCCTTATTGATGTTGTTAAATGAAAAAGTGTTTTTGGTGAAGTTTGGCACAAAAGAGGAAATACCGCCCATCAATAACGATGAAATAAATGAGAGCAACCCGGTAATCATTGCCGGGTTTGGCCATTTCGGCAGTACCATTGGCCGTTTTTTACGTGCCCATAATACCAATACCACCATCCTTGATATAGATTCTGACCGGGTAGACCTCCTGAGAAAAATGGGATTCAAAGTGTATTACGGGGATGCATCCCGGTACGAACTGTTGTATGCCGCGGGTGCTGCAAAAGCCAAAGTGATAGTTATTGCCATTGGTGATGCATCGAAAAGGCTGGAGATGATTGAAACCATTAAAAAGCATTTTCCAAATCTTCGCATGTTAGTCAGGTCAACCAACCGGGTTGATGCCTACGACCAGATGAATGCAGGTATGCTGCATGTTTACCGCGAAACACTTGACACCTCCTTACGCCTTGGCGTTGATGCTCTTAAGCTACTTGGCCATCGGGCGTATACTGCGCACCGCAGTGCCCGCACTTTCTTTAAACTGGATGAGTTAAACATGAAAAAACTGGCAGCTATCCGCGAACAGGAGCAATATATTAATACCGCCAGGGAATTAATTGAAGAACTGGAAGACATTATTAAAGCCGATAGCAGGAATATCCAATTCGTTGGCGATACGGGTTGGGATGAGGAAGGACTGATAAGGGATGCCACCAGGGAGCGATAAACCAGGCACTATACAATATCCGTATAGTTTATACGTTTTATTGATGTTTAAATTTTGTGTGATTTTTCATCTTCTTTCCCTGGAAAGGTCTTACCAAATATGCCTACTTTTACTTTTAAAATAAACAAATACTAAATGCAAATTCAGATATTAAAGTCTAAGGTTCACCGTGCTGTTATTACGGAGGCCAACCTTAATTACGTAGGCAGTCTTACACTCGACCAGGACCTGATGGATGCCGCCAATATGGTGGAACATGAAAAAATATGTGTGGTAAATGTGAACAATGGAGAAAGGTTGGAAACTTACCTTATTAAGGGTGGCCGGGGAACCGGGGTTTGTTGTTTAAACGGCCCTGCAGCGCGCAAGGGTGCGGAAGGCGATATCGTAATCATTATTTCCTATGCCCTGGTAGATTTTGAAGAAGCCAAAACTTTTAAACCTATGATAGTTTTCCCTAAGCAAGGCAATTTACTTTAGCCCGGGAAGGCTGTTACTAAAATACCTGGTTAAAATAATGTTAATTGCTTTGGGCGCACTACCATGGATGGTGCGCCTTTTGTGTTTTCCACCCTTGACTGCCCGGCACTAATTTCAAAAAGAGGTGTATGACAAAACCGTGATGCAACCGTGATAGTAATACCTGCGGCATGTGGTTCAAATAACTGCTGCACCATTTCGGGGCAGTTATTATCTTTTGATAAATGGGCCAATAACAAATGACTCATAAACGGCGGGCGATGCGAAATAAACAGGTCCACTGCCTGCTTATTGGAAAGATGCCCCCTTCCTCCACGGATGCGGTTTTTTAGAAATAAGGGGTAACGGCCATTGTCCAGTAGTTGCTCATCATAATTGGATTCAAGAAAAGCCGCATGACATTGCCGGAAAAAATTAACCAGCCTGGAACAAGGCGCGCCAATGTCTGTAAAAACCCCCACCTTCGTGCCCCGGCAGGCAATGGTGAAACTATGTGGATCAGCAGCATCATGGTATTTTGGGAAAGCGGTAATACAAAGCGCACCAATGTTAACCGGTGTATCTGCCCGCAGCGGCACTACCAGTTCTTTTTTCAGGAGAAGGCTGCTATGCCGTAAAGTGGCCAAGGTGATGTACACCGGCAGTTGGTACTTTTCGGCAATACCCTGCAGCCCCCGCACATGGTCGGTATGCTCATGGGAAATAAATATGGCTTTTACTCTTTGCATGGACAATCCCAATAGCTGCATGCGTTTTTCAGTTTCCCGGCACGAAATCCCGGCATCAACCAATACAGCTTCGTCACTGTTGCCAACATAATAGCAATTGCCGTTGCTGCCCGAATTTAAGGAAGTGATTTGAAGTGACATACGGCTACAAAGAAAACCAATTATTTTGGGAGTAAGGCCGAATCATTGAACCTGGTGGCAGGTGAAAGTCGACCTATCCATGGTTTCATTCCACATGATGCCAATCATCCGGCCAGTTGAAGATGTTGTTAAAACACATCGATAAAAACGGGCTAAACATTAACCCGCGAATGCAAAACGAATTACCTGGTCAACCATCATTACTTTTCTCCCGGTGGTTGCGGTACCACCACGCCTGGTTCTTCCTCCGGTATTGCGGGATTTTCCAATAGCTCCTTCATATCATTCATCACCTTGCGCCAGTTTTGAACCGAATCTTCCATATCCTTTTCACTGGCAAGGTTACTTTGTGTAATAGTTAACATCGTATCACCTTCTTCTTCAAAAAGCTCGTAGGTTATCACCCTATAATTGCCTGGAATATCCTCTTTACCTGACATGGAACTCCAATAATTGTAACGCAGAATTTTGTGTGGTTCCGAAATTAGGATGGTCCCCTTATCTTCGTACGATTCCCCTTCCCATTCGCCCCTGAAGAACACAGGGCTACCCTCCTGCCAGGTAGATTCGGCATCTGTACCAAAAAAATATTGTTTTATTATGGCCGGATTGGTAAGTCCGTCCCAAACTTTAGTAGCAGTGGCGTGAATTCCAATGGTAACAATACCGGTAGTTGCATTTTCCATGTGTGGGCGTTTTGAATTACGAATATAAACAAAACTATGCCAAACCATGTACGTGCCAGCCGTGGGTAGTATGGTTTTTTTATCCCAGTTACCCTGCCTGTATTAATTGGCGGGAAAATTAAAACGCATCAGCTATCCATTCCAACATGTTGGCAGTAAATATTCATTGTTATTACAAACAGCAATGACCGTAAAATGTTTACTTCGGTGAGGCTTGTTTTCTCCGCTATAACCGCTAATTTGCCATGCTTGCCTACGCCTGGTCACCGGCCCTATGGGCTAATTACCACCCAAATAAAAAACCACCTGCTGATTATCACTTTAAGATTAAATTTCATTTACTTTTGTTTCACATCATCACAAAATGAATAATAGCAATAGCGGAATTAAGGAAGGTATACTAAAGGGATTAAAGCGAATTCTTTTCACTGATTCTAATCCTGTTGAAGTGGAAGCGGTTATCCCACCTGCTGCTGCAGATCATACCAGGGTACAACTGCCGGTTACGGCTAGCCCAACAGTTGCATTACCTGGCGGCACCGGTGAAAATCAACGCGAAATGAAGCTGCGGATTTACCAGTTACTGGAATCGCTTAACCAGCCGGGTTGTGATTTTTTTGAAGTATGGAATGCAGCGATCGAAATGGGAGGGGCCAATAGTACCAACATCAGGGCAGCGTACACCTCCTTAAAATTTGCAGATAAAACTTTAAGCAGGGATAAATTAATTACCACCGGGGAATACTATGTAAACAGCCTGCAAAAAGTGCTGGATACCGAAACCATTAAACGGCAACAGGAGAAGGATAAATTGCTGGATCATAAAGAAAAGGAAAAAAATACCCTGGCAACTGAAATCACCCAACTGGAACAACAGCTTGCTGCTATTCAGCAGGCACTGGCAGATAAAACCAGCCAACGGGAAGGTATCAATCAAAAATACGAACCACAGGTTGCAGCTATCAACGAAAAGATAGCAGGGGGAAAGCAATCAGTCAACGGTGTATTAGTTGAAATGCAGCAGGTGATGTCCATTATTCAAAAAGAAATTAATTAACCAACTATGAGTACCCCATCTTCTTCCAACCTCACCGTAATTCCGGCAGAGCTGAAAAACCAACTGCCTATTTTCCAGGTATTGGGCGACCGCTTACCTGCCCCCTTAAAAACACCCGAAGGGCGCAAAACAATCTCCTCTATATTTTACTGGGCGTTGATTATTGGTGGTTCGTTCTGGTTTTTTAAAAATATTGATACCTTACTTGCCTTTGCATCAAAATCAATCCTGTTTATTGTATTTGCTATCACGGTGATTGTGTTGTTACTGCTGGCACCACAAATCATTCGTGTATTGCATCGCCTGGGTAGAACCCTGTTGTTTAAAAGCGAAAAATCAATCATACGCAACAACCCGGTGATATCATTGCAAATGTTATTGGGTGAAGCCAAAGACACCCTGAAACGCGTAAAGGAAAAAATTGCCCATGTTGATGGTGTGCGGATTGATATGATTCAAAGCGGCACCCAGGCACAGCATACCGCGGAAGAAAAGTATGCCCTTGTGAAACGCCTGGCAGCCGAAGCTTCAAAGAAGGAGGAAATGGCAGCCGAAGCAACCGCCCAACAACAACCCGAAAAGGCCAACGACAGCACCCGCCAGGCAAAGGAAACCCGCACCAAGGCATTTTTACTGGGAAAGGAAGGGGAAGCTGAAGAACACAACGCCCGCAGCTATGCCCAATATGCCAACCAGTTTGCCAAAGTAATTGAAGTATTGAAAGACAATGAAAGCGCTGCGCGGATGTATGTAAGTACGCTGGACAGCAGCATCACCATACTACAGAAGAAACTGGAAGCAACCCAAAAAATGAAGCATGCAACGGAAGGCCTTGCTGATGTATTTAACATTAAAGATGGCTGGGTGTTCCAGGAAGCCATGAGTGCCGCTACACAGGCCATCAGCCAAAACATTGCTTCTATAAGGTCAAACCTCGAATTCCTGGATCAGAATAATAATATCACGGTCGGTGGCGCACCCTCCCAGCAGGAACTGGATGCTTTTGTAAAGCGGGTAGACGAACGCAACCTAACGGTATTAAATGTTGCTGCGGTAGGAAGCAGCAATTACGATCTTAACAGTGACGAAAAAATCGACAAGGGATTTTCCCTGCTTCATTAATCCGTTTCATGTAACAATAAACAACCCCTTATATGCCAACCTCTTCTTCCGGCTGGAGCCGGCTTCGCTGGCCCATAAAAGCCATCATTATTGCTGCCCCATTGGTAGCTTTCGGTTATTTTGTCATTGAAAAAGACATTTTTAACAGTGAGCCTGAATCTTTCCAGGACAATCCCGGGCAGGTAAGTGAAACCCGCAATTCGGCGGATGATAAACCTGCCACTACCACAAAAAACACCACCGGTGAACTGCGTACCTTTAATTTTGAGCCTGAAAAACCAGTAAACGGCGAATTGAAGGGCATTGTAGAAGTAGGCGCCACTGGTTTCAATTCCTTTGTAATAAATATGGATAAGGAAAAGCGCTGGGAAATAAAGTCGAAAGACTTTGGCCAGTCGCTGGTATACGAAGGCCTTGCTACCACCGATGACATCAGGTCGGGATTAAAAAAGTACATCGCAGCTATGTTTGATAAAGGCGTTAAATCAAAAAATGTACACTTCATCATCAGTTCGGGTGCTCAAAAAGAACCAAAAACAACTATCATCAGTTCTGAATTAAAAAAGATGGGCTTTGTGGTAAACCTGGTAACGCCTGAACAGGAAGGTAAACTTGCGCTGAAAAGCGTGTTACCAGCCAGTTACAATGAAAGCGCTTTTGTAACGGATATTGGTTCGGGCAATACCAAAATTTCCTGGATAAGCGGCAATGGTACCACCGCGGTGGAAACGCCGGGGGCGAAGTATTATGAAAAAGAGTTGAAAGATGAAGACGTGTTCGACCAGGTAAAATCAAAAGCTGCGCAGGTTCCTGCTAACAAAAGAGAAGTTTGTTTTATCATTGGCGGCGTTCCCTTTGAAATGGCCAACCAACACCGGCAAGGCAACGAACGGTATACCATACTTAAAGCACCTTCCAGCTACAATGGCGATAAACCAAAAATGAAGAGCGGGCTCAATATTTATAATGCCATTACCGATGCCACCGGCTGCGATACCTTTGTGTTTGATTGGGATGCTAATTTCTCCATAGGTTTTCTGCTGGGTTTACCCTAAAACCGGGATTCAACTTTCATAAAAAAAAGCTGTCCGCGTTGCACCGGGTAGCTTTTTTTATGCGGCTGAATAAACTAAATAGGAAATGGCTTCTACAGGGTGTACGCTAATTGTTCCATCTACGCTTAAGGCCACCTACCTGTTTTGCACCGGCGATTGCCGGTAGTTGTGCGTTATACAGCCTGACAATTCACCCAACATAGTCAAACAAATTGTCTATATTTAAACATAACAATTAAAAAAAAATAGATGAACAAAGGCGGACCAATTATAATTATTGAAGACGATGTAGATGACCAGGAAATTCTAATTGAAGTATTTAAAGACCTCAAATACAAAAATGAAATTATATTTTTTGATGAAGGTCAAAAGGCGCTTGATTACCTGATTGGGACTAAGACTGAGCCTTTTATTATTTTTTCAGATATCAACATGCCAAAGCTCAATGGAATGGAATTAAGAGAGAAAGTTCATGAAAATGAAGATTTAAGAATAAAATCCATTCCCTATCTATTCTTCTCAACAAGTGCAGAACAAAAGCATGTAATAGATGCGTACTCAAAATCCATTCAAGGTTTTTTTGTTAAACCTTCTAACGTGGAAGCCATAAAAGACACGATTAAAACTATCGTTGAATATTGGCAAAAATGTGTGTCTCCAAATTATATCAAGTAAGCAGTAAGAACGCACAACAACTCAATTCCGCAAGAGTGGGCAGGGCCAGCTATAAATCCCCTGCCCTGCGGCAATGCAAAACGTTACGCGTCACTTTAAAAAGCATCCTACAAAGATTGAAAGGGGAAGTAATAAATTGAAGAATATGCTTAATTAAGACAATAGGAGATTTTTCGAGACTGGCAAAGAAAAGTGGGGAACGCTTTTTAGAATCGCAGTATTTATCAAAAATGATATTAAAACTATTGGATTTTAGTGAAATTCTGCAGGAGCAACAACAGTTGATTTTCAAATTTTTCTACCCAATCTGTTAAACCTTTTGGGTTAGAAGATGTTTGTCAACTAAATTAAAAATGAACTTACCTTATTCAAAAGAAATCATGGTTTCTTTTGCCATGTGTTTAATGGCAGTTGCTGTTTATGGCCAAAAAACAGGCAGCATCAGCGGCACCGTCCTTCAAAAAAATACGCAACAAGCATTGACAGGTGCAAATGTTAATATTGCCGGTACTAACTTATCTGCTGCTACTGATTCAAATGGAAGATTTAGAATTTTGAATATCCCGGTTAAAACCTACAATCTTGTAAGTAGCTATATAGGGTTTAAAACATTTACACTCTATAATATTGTTGTTAACAGTGGCAATGAAAATGTTTTCACTATCGAGCTTGAACAGGATGCTGCAGCTTTGGGAGAGGTAATTGTAAAGGCCAACAAAAGAAGTGTACGGGCGGCCACTTTAGAAACACCGCTCAGTGTGCAACGTTTAACTGCTGAGGAAATTAGAAGTAACCCCGGTGGCAATTTTGACATTAGCAAAGTAATTCAAACATTGCCTGGCGTTGGCGGTGGGCAAGGAGGAGGTTCATTTCGTAATGATATCATTATACGTGGTGGTGCCTCCAACGAAAATGTATTTTATTTAGATGGCATTGAAATACCAGTGATTAATCACTTTCAAACACAAGGTGGTAGTGGCGGTCCCCAGGGAATTTTAAATACCTTTTTTATTGAAGATGTAAAGCTAAGTTCTTCGGCTTTTGATGCCCGTTATGACAACGCCTTAAGCAGTGTTTTTCAGTTTAAACAAAAAGTTGGTAATGCAAACAAATTCCAGGGGAATATACGGGCGAGTATTACCGAATCTGCCATTACTTTGGAAGGGCCTTTATCCAACAATAAAAAAACAACTTTTTTAGCATCTGCCCGAAAATCCACTTTTCAGCTACTTTTTAAAGCACTTGACCTTCCATTTCTACCGGATTTCTGGGATTTTCAGACAAAAATTACGCATCATATAAACAATAAAACCACCCTCAATTTTATTGGTATTGGTGCTGTTGATGATTTTAAATTTCTTGCCATAAAAGATGCAACACCAGAAAAATTATATAACCTCAATTCAGCGGCAAGCATACAGCAATGGAATTATACAATGGGTGTATCGCTAAAAAGAAGCCTCTCCAATGGTTTTTGGAATTTGGCTTTGAGCCGAACAAGGTTTAATAATAACCTTCAAAAATACGAGGATAATGAAAACCCATCAGCGGCAAATCAAACGCTGGATTTTGTTAGCAATGAAACAGAAACAAAATTGCGGTTTGATATCAATAAAAATAAAAATGGCTGGAAGTTGGCATATGGAGCTTCTACCCAATTGGCAGAATACGACAATAAAACATTTGTACTAATTCAAAAAGAAGTTAGAGATGCAGGCAACAATGTGGTACAACCTGGTATAAATCAAAATTTTACAAGTCCATTAAATCCTTTTGTACGCCTGGGAGCCTTTGTACAAGTGGGTAAGAGGGCAATGAATGACAGGCTTGGCATAAGTGGAGGTGTTCGTACAGATATGAATACATTTACCACAGATGGGATGAATGGCTTACAAACCTTATCTCCAAGAATCTCCTTTAGCTATGTGTTAGCAGATAAGTGGACATTGAATGCCTCTACTGGCATCTATTACAAATTGCCTGTTTACACCGTTTTAGGTTATGCAGATAACAATAATGTACTGGTAAATAAAAATTCAAAATACACACGTTCCACCCACTATACAACCGGTGTTGAATTTTTACCAAATGAGGGATTGCGTATTACAGTAGAAGGCTTTTACAAGAAGTACGGCAATGTTGCAATATCCGCAAGAGATGGCATTTCATTAGCTAACCTCGGCACTGATTTTACAGCACTTGGCAACGAGGCAGTTAACACAAATGGAAAAGGAAAAGCTTACGGTATTGAGTTTTTTGCACAGAAAAAATTAACTGAAAAGTTCTTTGGTATTCTTTCTTATACCTTTTACCGCAGTTTGTATAGTGGTGCAGATAACGAATTGGTTGCAAGCAGCTGGGATAATCGACACCTATTATCTATTACGTGGGGCTATAAGTTTCCAAGAAACTGGGAACTGGGCTTAAAATTCCGCTACCAGGGTGGTGCTCCTTTTACACCGTTTGATGAAACTGCTTCCAGGTTAAATTACTCATCACAAGGAAGAGGCACGTTGGATTTTGCAAGACTGAATACACAACGTTTGGGTGGCTTTAACAGCAGCGATGTAAGGATAGATAAAAAGATTAACCTAAGAAAAATCACCATCGATTTGTTCCTGGATGTTACCAACTGGTATGTAGCAAAAAATCCTGTTATACCAGAATATACCTGGCAAAGAACAGCCGACAACAGCACTTTTAAAACAACTGATGGGCTTGCTATTAAAGCTGATGGAAGTAATGCGATACCAACCAGGGTGAAAAATGATGACCCCAGTGTGATTCCTACCCTTGGTGTGATCATTGAATTTTAATTTTTCCTCAAATAAAAAATATGAACCAGCAACCGTACCGGTTCAGGCCGGATTTCAACCTCCCAACCATCGGCAATAGCTGTTAGCTACCACAGATTTCTGCCAACAAACCAAAACATTTCTATAAACAAAGTGTTTCGGTAGTAAAGACATGCAAACGACTAAAAATACGATTCTTATCACCGGAGGGAGCGAAGGCATTGGCTTTGCCATAGCGGAAGCATTTATCAAGGCCGGAAATGAGGTACTTATTTGTGGTCGGCGAGAAAACAAATTGCTTGAAGTGAAGGATAAATATCCTCAAGTTCACACTCGTGTTTGTGATATTGCAAAGAAATCAGCACGCGAAGCTTTATACCACTGGGCAACCACTAAATTTCCCCACATCAACATGCTCTTCAACAATGCTGGAATCCAGAAAGAAATCAATTTTTTGGCAGGTGCACCAACCTTGAATGATGAAGAAGGTGAGATTGAAATAAATTTGACTGCCAGCATTCACCTGGCTGCGCTTTTTATTCCACATTTCTTGCAACAGAAGAAAGAATGCGCCATCGTCAACGTAACCTCTGGCTTAGCGTTTATACCGCTAAAGATTGTACCGGTTTATTGCGCAACCAAAGCGGCATTGTATACTTTTTCAATTTCATTGCGTTCTCAGTTAGCCAAAACTAATGTTCATGTATTTGAGATTGCCCCACCGATTGTAAAGACGGCACTTCACCGCGAAGCAAAGGCACGCAAACAGTCAGAACGGGGAGTTTCCCCCTCAGTAGTTGCGGAAGCAACGCTTAAGTCCATAAAAAACAATAACTACGAAACAATAATTGGCCAGGCGAAGGTGCTGAAAGCAGCATCCCGTATTGCACCAGGTTTTTTTCATAGATTACTGAACAAATTAGCTGCTGGGTAACCATCACCTGGCATTGGTGCTCTATCGCGCTTCTGTATAAATTATCGGGGCTAAATGAAAATAATACCGGTACATGGGCAAGCGCTGATCCGATGGCCGCAGTCGCATTCGAAACGGCCTCCTCCTTCGCTACCACCGAAATTTGCAGCTTGTAAAACAGATTAATTTCAATAATAATTTGTCATTTTGCATTTGAATCGTTCAATAAATGATAACATTTTCTCTTTTTTTAGTACAATTTTATCCCAAATGATACAAATTATACCCGGTTAAAAACAGTGGGCGTCATTGTGGCAATTATTCTAAATCCTTATCCAGCAAGGCTTTTAAAAATAATATCCCGGTTAACCGTCATTAAAGCAGCCTGAACTTAATTTTATACCATCATTACCTGTAGTACATTTGTGTAAGAATTACGGATTAGAAAAGAGAAAAAGAAAAGAGAAAGAGTTCATCCGGAAAATAAAAAATAGATTATTTAAGATTTTCATATAGCAAGCAATCGTTAAAGTCCTCCGGTTTCTACCGGAGGGCTAATTTTTTGTACCTACCCCATCCACCAGGGTGCTTTTTACTTTGGCGAAGTAAACAGGATATACTCCAATACCTCCCCAACAGGAAATACTATTACCAGGTTAGTTTAATGACATATTGATCCAACTAAAGCTGATTTTACTACGGAATGAAATTGTTAAAGTCCACCTTCAGTAAGTTTCGTAACTTCCAACTACGTGGAAGAGCAGCATCAATTGTAAAAATTATCTTTTTTTGCCGGGCGGTAGGATCTGCGGGAAGAAAAAAGTTGGACAGGAGTTTTCAAAAAAGTAGCTAATTTAAGAGTTACCTGCTATTCCATTTAATTAAATACCATAAAAATTGGAGGTTAAACTATACATACCGCATCCGGCCCTGCGGGATTATGTGTTAAACCTCTCAACAGTAAATGCTGTGCTGCCGGAGGGGATCACTGATGTGGTAACGCCCTATCCCCCCACCCCATTTCAATCGTTGATGTTTTATTGCAATCATCCTGTTTCCATGGGGCGTATGGGAGAGGCCGCATTTGACAAGCAGCCGCTTACTATGCTGATAGGCCCGCAGTTATCGCGGGTGAATGTAAAAGTTAATCACCGG
>Ga0105048_10005365_pt1 | contig 20728 bp, 22 predicted proteins | sample MAT05_FD_78382 | JGI IMG/M metagenome (GOLD analysis project Ga0105048, IMG submission 78382) | Freshwater microbial communities from Lake Fryxell liftoff mats and glacier meltwater in Antarctica - MAT-05 | ecosystem: Environmental > Aquatic > Freshwater > Ice > Liftoff microbial mat | place...
GGGTGGTGGCAATGTCATTATGACCCAATAGTTCTTGAATGAGCTTAATGTCCGTTCCGCGCTCGTGCAGGTGGGTGGCGTAGCTGTGCCGCAGGCTATGAAACGTAACAGGCTGTATTATTTTGGCGGCATCTTTAGCCCGGTGGAAAATACTTTGCAAACTGCGAGTGCCGTAGGGGCAGTCGCCATATTGACCTTCAAAAAGCCATTCTTTAGGTTTATAGGCAAGATAATATTTTCGCAAAAGTTCCAAAATGCCTTCCGACAACACCACCGTTCGATCTTTTTTGCCTTTTGCCCCTTTGATGTTGATCACCATGCGCTCGGAGTGAATATCGCGTATCCTCAGATTGACCACTTCGCTCACCCGTAAGCCCGCCGAGTAGGCCAAAAAAAGCATCGTTTTGTGTTTCAGGTTTTCCAACTGCGAAAATAGTTTCTCCACCTGGCTAATTGCCAATACATTGGGTAGTGTTACTTTTTTCTTAGGCCTCGGTATGTCAATAAAAATGCGCTGCCGCCCCAACACTTGCTCAAAATAAAACTTCACGGCGTTCATGCGGCTGTGAATGGTGTTTTCAGAGAGTTTGAGGGTATTGATACAATATAAGAAATAGCTGCGTAACCGGGTGGCATCAAGCGACTCAATGGGTACGTTTTTAAGCAGGTACAGCAATTGAGCAAACTCATTTCGGTAGGTCGTAATGGTACTCTGGCTATACGCTTTTAATTGCAGCGTTTCGATAAACCGCTGAAAAGCGGGCTGATTCACGGCGTTAGCCTACCAATTTTCGGATACGCTCGTTGAGGTCGCGGCTGTACTCGAATCGGATAAAAATCACGTCTTTACCCCGGTGGATGGCTGGTTCGTAGGTTATCGGCTGTTCTATCATCTGGGGTCAGTCTTCATCGTCGCTTCCCGTTTTTTTGTCGAGCATAATCAATTGCTCGGCCACTACTTCTGTGACATACCGTTTGATGCCTTCTTTATCGTCGTAGCTACGGGTCTTTAACCGCGTCGGCGGTCCTATTCCCTCGACATACACCAAACTGCCTTTCTGAAGGTATTTATTGGCTAATTCGGCCAGGTTTCTCCACAGTACCACCGTGTGCCAATCCGTTGTGCTATGGGCAGCACCGAGGTTGCCACCGCGACGGCGGACCGTTCAGGGTTACTTTATTGAGTCCGCGCATGAACGGTGGTTGGTTTAGGTTTGAATGTCCAAATTCACTACTCATCCTCCATGTGAGTCACTAAAATCTTGTCGATCCGGCTTTTATCCATGTCGATAATCTCGAATTGATAATTTTGCCAGCGGAACGTTTCGCCGGTTTTGGGTATGTCTTTCAAAATGTGCAGCGCAAATCCGCCGAGGGTATCGAAGCCTGTCAGGTCGCGCCGTTTTTGTTCATTCAGATTGATGTTGAGGTGACTCAGGAAATCGTCAAAAGGCAGTTGAGCATCAATTAGATAACTTCCGTCTTCGCGTTCGGCTATTTCGTGATTAAACTCACTCGTGTCCGATATATCACCCACCAGTGCGTCGATAATGTCGTTGAGAGTCACCATGCCTAACACCCCCCCATATTCATCGACAATGATACCCACGTATTGCCGCCGTTCGCGGAACCGTTCGAGCACCTGGTAGGCCCGGTTATTTTCTGGAATAAATAACACCTCCCGCGTAATGGGCTGCAGATTCAGTATTTCAATGTTGAGATCTTTTCCCAACAAGTCTTTAGAGGCAATCAGACCGATCACCTCATCAACCGAACCCCGGCAAATAGGGTAAGTCGAATGTTTGTGGGTAACGATTTTTTCAATGTTTTCGGCTGCCTCATCGTCAAGATCAAGGTAAACAATCTCCTGGCGACTCGTCATCAACGAAGTAATTTTTCGGTCGCCAAGTTGAAAAACATTTTGCACAATCTCCTGCTCAATTTCCTCAATGGCACCGCCCGACGTTCCTTCCTGAATCAGGCTTTTAATCTCTTCTTCAGTTACGGCGCTATCATTGGGTTTAATTCCCATCAGTTTGATTAGCCCATCGCTCGACACGCCCAACAAGGTGATAAAGGGGGAGGTCATCCGTGAAAGCAGATTCATGGGCGCTGCCATTGTTTTGGCAATACCCTCCGGATTCGCCAGGCCAATTCGTTTGGGTACCAACTCTCCCAGTACTAAAGAGAGATAGGTAAGCACAAGCAGTACGAGGGCCACAGCCACAGGGCGTGAATAAGGGGCCAGAAAAGGGACTTGTGCCACTAAATTCTGCGCGTCGGTGGTGAGCTGGTCACCACTGAAAATACCCAATAAGATCCCGATCAGGGTAATGCCGATTTGAACAGTCGACAAAAAACGGTTGGGTGAATTTGCCAGATCAAGGGCTGCCTGAGCGCGTCGGTCGCCATTTTTGGCGCTGGTTTCGAGTTTTGCTTTTCGAGACGAAACCAGGGCTATCTCCGACATAGAGAAGACACCGTTCAGAATCGTCAACAACAGGATTATAACTATTTCCACAAAGGGCGTAAATTGGCCTGTTGCAAAAATAGCAATAGTCAGAAGGAATGGTGTGCCATTGCCGCAGATTAGGCGGATTTTCATCCAGATCCTTCCTATTTTTGTTCTCGAAATTAGTTTCACTGACTAAATAGGTCAGTAAAGTACCTGGTTTCAACCGCGATTACTTTTCCCTACGAGATGATTATTTTTATTGACGACCGACCAATTCGGTTAGTAAGTGCCAAAAAAGCCAACCGTTTAGAAGACTTCACGCACTACGATAAGATCGTGGATACGCGGCTCGAAATCTTAAAAGAAGATGCGCTTAAAGGCCACTTACTTTTGCTAAATGCCACACCTACGATGGTTGAAAAGGTAGTGTACCTGGTTCAGAATGCTAACGTCAGTGATTTGCAATCGGTCACGCTGGTTTGTGCAAATAAAGAACTGTGTGAGGAACGCTTCACCAGCCTGTTCAAAGTGGTAAAAGCTGCCGGAGGGGTAGTTTTCAAAGATAATCAGATGCTGCTCATGTTTCGGAGGGGCGTTTGGGATTTACCCAAGGGGAAATTAGACGATGGTGAATCGTCGCAACAGGGGGCCGTCCGTGAAGTTGAAGAAGAGACGGGTGTTCGGGTGAACATAGAGCAGAAAATCTGTACTACCTGGCATACCTATTCCATGAATGGAAACCGGATTCTGAAGCGCACCAAGTGGTATAAAATGCGGTTGACCGACGAAAGTCGGATGGCTCCACAAGCCGAAGAAGATATTGAAAAGCTGGCCTGGCTCGACCACAAGCAGGCTCAGGTCGTGCTGACAAATTCGTTCAGCTCTATCCGATATGTGATGGAGCGAGTTTATACGGCACAAATGCATCCACGTTCTTTCCGTAGCGGTGCAAATCGCGAATGATGCTCGAACTGATAGGGGCGAGGTGCGGTGAGGTAATTAAAAACACCGTTTCTACATCTTCATACACGAAACGGTTTACCTGTGAAATGCCGTTTTCGTACTCAAAATCGGTGGTGTTTCGTAGGCCCCTGAGCAAAAATTTGGCTCCCATTTCACGGGCCACGTTGGCCGTCAAGTCGTCGTACGAAACCACCCGAACGGCGGGGTAATTCTGAAATGTCTGTTCAATCAGGTGTACCATGTCATCGAGCGCGAAGTACCGTTGCTTGTTAGCGTTGCGGCCAATGCCGATAATAATCTCATCGAACAGTTGCAGTCCCCGCAACACAATGTCTTCGTGGCCTTTGGTGAACGGATCAAATGAACCGGGAAAAAGAGCGATGCGTGGAATCATTGATTGATTGAAGAACAGTCCGGTGATTCGGTTAGTAATTGAAGGAATAAAGAAAGAGTAAATTTTTCACTCAATCGCTAATTCACTCATTCACTCAACAAAGAAAGTCCATACAAACTCAGATACCTGTGTTCGGGGAGATCATCGAAATCGCCGTTAAACCGCATACCGGCCGGTGTTTGTCCAAACATCATGTGGGGTAAAAACTCCGACAAGTTCGTATATGAATCCGAAAAAGGAGTGATTTCGCCATACAGCAAAATATTGACCGAGTAGGGTTCTAACCGGAGCTCTTCGAGAACATACAGAATATAGTACATCAGATCCTGGGGATTTTTGAATCCGAACCGATTGCAGTAACGCAGCGCATGATTAGACCGTAGAATAATCGTTACGAACTCATCCTCAAAATACAACAGCAGGTTTTGTGTACTTACCAGGCGCTGTTCTACCGCTGCCGAAGCCCGGATAATGGCACTGGTCTGATGAACAAACGTGGTATTTTGTAAGGGATAAACCCCCGCCAGGTAATTGGCCAACCGATGCTCCACGTTGAACACCGATACGAAGTTATCGTTGGGTTGTTCAAAAAAGTGGGCGTATTCGTGAGGAGGCAACGCACTGCCGCGCATGAGTGTCATATAGCTGGTGGCATACTCTTTCCGGAACAGGGGCGTAGGAATCAGCGTAAATGCAGGTGAGTTGACCGTAACCAGCACCTGTTGCCAGGGGCCAGCGGAAAGTATCGGATGATCCTGAAAAATGGCGGGTAAGTTATCGGCTAGTGACCGTTCGATAAGTAGCGATGGAAACGAAAAATCTTCGAGCCACGAAAGCCGTTTTTTGGCATCTAAATAGGCAAACCGCAAGTGCTCTTTTCCCACTTCAACGCATAGAACCGATTGCTCCGTTTGAGCGGAATCAAACGAATCCTGGCGAATAGCGACAATTGGAGACACAGTGGAGGGGGTAGTTAACAAAAACGTAGGTGATGCAGTTCTGACTGGCTAATTACAGCATTAACAAATTATGAAGCAAGAAAGCCCCGCAAGGTAAATACGTCTTCTATTGAATGGCATCGCTGAAACAAGGTATGTACCTCATCGGTGGGGTGCGATTTTATTTCGTCAAACGTCATAAAACGAACTTCTTCAATGATTTGACCATCAAGACTCATTTCCGGGTCCAACCCCTGCCGAACAAATCCGCTGGTGACACGAACATCAAAAAATAGCTCCAGCGCGTGTAGCGGGGGCTCTCTGAATTCGTTCACAAACAACATATCACCCACGTCGATTTTCAGACCAGTTTCTTCATCAAACTCCCGAATAAGGCCTTCACGGGTTGCTTCGCCAAACTGAAGCCCCCCACCAGGTGGACACCAAAATGTATCAGACTGATTGATGCCCCGGTGCCGAACCATAAGGAGCCGGTCATTATCGCGGTGGAGACCACATACCCGCAGGCGGAGCCGGTTGCCGTATAGTTTAAGAACTTCAGAGCGTGCTTTATCCTCCGTTACGGTCATGATTTTGTAGTGACTAGTCAAAAAAGAGGACAAAGATACGCGGAAAATAGATGCTGGATATAAGGCCCTGAACGTTGGATTGTTCTTCAACCCCTACCTTTGCTCTTAAAGAGCCAAGTGAACGAGCAACATTCGCTCTTTTACTCTTTCGCTCTTTTGCTCTTTAGTAAATGCTTCGTCTTCTTACGCCCAGTCCCTGGCCTGCTTACGAACTGATTGACTCTGGTGGTTTCGAAAAACTCGAACGATTTGGCGAGTACGTGCTGGCCCGCCCGGAACCCCAGGCAATCTGGGATAAATCGTTGCCCCAAACCGATTGGGATCGTCGTGCTCACGCAACTTTTCGTCGCGACCGACAATCGCCGGAGCGTGGCGACTGGCAAAAAACGCCTGACATGCGTGATCCGTGGTTCATCAATTTCCAGCAAGACGGCCTTGACCTTCGTTTTAAACTCGCACTGACTTCGTTTAAGCATGTCGGTATTTTTCCTGAACAGGCCACCAATTGGGCGTTTATTCACAACAAGGTGAAGGCGTTGCAGGCGGGTAACACTCCGGTGACTCGGCCACGGGTGCTGAACCTTTTTGCCTATACAGGTGGGGCCTCGCTGGCTGCCTGTCAGGCTGGGGCTGAGGTAACCCACGTAGATGCGGTGAAACCCGTAATTACCTGGGCGCGGGAAAATATGGAGCACAGCACGCTCAAAGACATTCGCTGGGTAGTGGAGGATGCGCTCAAATTTGTCCGGCGAGAGGTACGACGGGGTAATACCTATAACGGAATCATTCTGGACCCACCTGCCTACGGGCGTGGGCCCGACGGCGAAAAATGGGTACTGGAAGAACACCTTAACGATTTGCTCAAAACCTGCGCCGACCTGCTCGACCGTGATAATCATTTTTTTATCATCAATCTGTATTCGCTCGGTTTCTCGTCACTGATTCTCGATAATCTTATGCGGCAGGTGTTTGGTACACCCGCCGGAGCAGAATGGGGTGAGTTATACCTTGATGACCGCTACCAAAAAAGGCTCCCACTAGGGGTATTTTATCGGTTCTAGCTACATTTGCATAAAAAGTGAACGAGCGAATGAGTGAACGAGCGAATAGACCTGCCAAAGCGGAGCAAGTTAACGTATGCTGGCGTTTGTTTGCCCCGCTCTTTTTCTCTTTCGGTTTTTCGCTCTTTTTACTAGGTTGTGATGCTGATCCGCGCCAGCAAACCCGGATTCCTCCCCTTCCAACATCCAGCGATAGTTCGCGCACAGAGGCTGCTTTGCGCACATTGACCCGCGCCATCAATCAGTCGTCGCTCGCGTCGGCTTATGCCAAACGGGCCAGGCTTTACTTGAGTATCAATCGGCCAAAAGAAGCGTTAGATGATATTGATGAGGCCATCAGTCGGAACAATACAGAAGGGGGGTATTTTTTGATTCGCGCTCAGGTATTGCGTAGGCTCAAACTCCCTCAGAAAGCCCTTGAAAATGCGCAACGGGCCGAAATTTTTGGGGCTGATACCCCCGAGTTATATACACTTTTGGCTGACATCTGGCAGCAACGTAATCAATTTGCCAAGGCTCGCTTGTATTTGGCAAAAGCACTGCAAATGGCACCTTACGATGGAGAAGCCTATTTCTTCAACGGCCTCATAACTGCAAAACAGGGAGATACAACGCAGGCTTTGGCACTATATCAGCAGTCGCTGAAATTGAAACCGCGCTTTTTAGAAACCTATAATCAACTGGCAGCTGTCTATAGGTCGCTGGGCGATTTGGGGTCGGCACTTGCCTATAATGAGCAGGCAATCCGGTATTTTCCCAACGATGTACGACTGATTTTTGGTCGGGGAATGATTTACCAGGCTGGCGGTAGGCTCGACAGTGCGCTAACGTTTTACAAGCAAACGGTGTTACTCGAACCAACGTACTATCAGGCCAATTTTCAGGCGGGGCTGATTTTGCAACGTTGGAAAGCCTACACCCAGGCGCTCACTAATTTCAGTCGGGTGCAGCAACTAAATCCCCAGTTTCCGCGCATCGACACGTACATTGGCCAGTGTCAGGAGCAACTGGGTATGTATGAGCAGGCAGTAGCCTCCTACACCAAAAGTGCCCGGCAAAATCCTGCCGATCAGCAGGCTGTAGCCGGAATGTGGCGGGCACAACGCCGAATATATCGCCCAACAAGCTATAACTCCGTACTTTTGCCGGATGAAAGCGGCTCGGCGGGAGCCACCGAACAACCGAAGGCGCCCGTTGATACCCGGATGGATATACCGACAATCCAACCCCGAAACCGACTAACAACCCAGCCGGATTCAATCAAATAAACCGTTTCAGGTTTCAGTAGATTATCGGTTAGCGTAATGGAACCTGAAACTTGACATTGACTTACTACCAAATTATATGATTGCCCAGGATCAACTCATTCACGTAACCCTACCCGACGGGAGTGTGCGCGAATACCCAAAAGGAAGTTCGAGTCTCGATATTGCGCTGAGTATCAGCGAGGGACTGGCTCGTAATGTGTTAGCCGCTAAGGTCGACGGAAAGGTGCAGGACGCCAATCTGCCCATCAATAGTGATGCCCAGGTTCAACTGCTCACCTGGAACGACAAGGATGGTAAAGCCACTTTCTGGCACTCGTCGGCTCACCTTATGGCCGAGGCTTTGGAGGCTCTGTATCCGGGCGTTAAGCTGGCTATCGGACCAGCCGTAGAAAATGGATTTTACTACGATGTCGACTTTGAGGGGAAACATTTCTCGCAGGACGATTTTAAGAAAGTAGAAGACAAAATGATCGAGCTGGCCCGCCAGAAAAACGAGTATGTTCGTCAGCCAATTGGCAAAGAAGAGGCTTTGGCCTACTTTATTGAAAAGGGCGATCCCTACAAAGTCGAACTTATTCAGGGCCTGGAAGACGGCACCATAACCCTATACACGCAGGGAGGTTTCACCGATCTCTGCCGGGGTCCGCATATTCCAAATACAGGTTTTATTAAGGCCGCCAAGTTAATGAACGTGGCTGGCGCATACTGGAGGGGCGATGAAAAGAACAAGATGCTTACCCGCATCTATGGCGTTACGTACCCTAAACAAAAAGAACTGGAAGAATACCTGCACTTGCTGGAGGAAGCCAAAAAGCGCGATCACCGCAAGTTGGGTAAGGAACTCGACCTGTTTACGTTCTCCGAAAAAGTAGGCGCTGGCTTACCACTTTGGTTGCCCAAAGGGGCTCTGATTCGGGAGCGGCTCGAAAACTTTTTGCGCCGGGTACAGGTGCGTGCGGGCTATTCGCCCGTAGTGACACCCCACATTGGCAGCAAGCAACTCTACATTACATCGGGCCACTGGGAAAAATACGGCGAAGATTCGTTCCAGCCCATCCGCACCCCCGACCCCAACGAGGAGTTCCTGCTGAAACCTATGAACTGCCCCCACCACTGTGAAATTTACAAATCGCGGCCACGTTCGTACCGCGACCTGCCGCTTCGGTTGGCCGAGTTCGGAACGGTCTATCGCTATGAGCAGTCGGGTGAGTTGCACGGCCTGACGCGGGTACGTGGGTTTACGCAGGACGACGCCCACATTTTCTGTCGCCCCGATCAGGTGAAAGACGAGTTTATGAAAGTGATCGACCTGGTGCAGTATGTGTTTACCTCGCTGGGTTTCAATGACTACAGTGCCCAGATTTCGTTGCGCGATCCCGACAACGGAGCCAAATACATTGGTTCGGACGATTTGTGGGAGAAGGCAGAATCGGCTATTATTGAGTCGGCGGCTGAGAAGGGGTTGAAAACCGTAACGGAAAAAGGCGAAGCCGCTTTCTACGGCCCCAAACTCGACTTCATGGTGAAAGACGCATTGGGGCGCAAGTGGCAGTTGGGCACTATTCAGGTGGATTACAACCTGCCGAACCGCTTTGAACTGGAATATGTAGGCTCCGATAACCAGAAGCACCGGCCCGTCATGATTCACCGGGCACCGTTTGGCTCAATGGAGCGGTTTATTGCCATTCTGATCGAAAACACGGCAGGTAATTTTCCGCTTTGGCTCTCGCCCGATCAAATTGCGGTTTTGCCCATCTCGGAGAAATACGAAGATTACGCCAACGACTTGTTCCTGACCCTACAGGAACGCGATATTCGCGGTTTTGTGGATCAGCGCGACGAGAAAATTGGCCGCAAAATTCGCGATGCTGAAATCTCAAAAGTACCCTTCATGCTTATTGTTGGTGATAAGGAGCAAGCCGAAGGCAAAGTATCCGTCCGCCGGAAAGGTCAGGGCGACTTAGGGTCGATGACGGTAGAAGAATTTACGGACTTATTTCAGAAGGAGATAAAGGGTTAAAAATGGAAGATGAATAATGAGTAATGTATATGACCGGGTTCCTGTTAACGGATTGCGAACTCATTTTTCATTACGCATTACTCATTATCCATTGACTTCTACCGCCAAAATCATTACATTTCCCGAACTTTTAACCGTCTCTCACGTTATCAGAGAGACATTTTGAAACACTAATCAGTATCTATGGCATTACCCCAGCGGAGACCACCCCGGCGTGTGGTTGAAGAACCCTACCGAATTAATGATCGTATCCTAGCCAAAGAGGTCCGGGTCGTCGGCGAAAACGTCGAACAAGGCATTTTCGATATTGACAAAGCTAAGGCGATGGCCAAGGCCCAAAGCCTTGATCTGGTAGAAATCTCCCCCAACGCCGTCCCGCCTGTCTGCCGCATTATTGACTATTCTAAGTTCAAATACGAGCAGAAAAAAAAGCAGAAAGAAATCAAGGCCAACGCTCAGAAGGTCGTTATCAAAGAGATTCGTTTTGGCCCCAACACCGACGATCATGATTTTGACTTCAAGCTCAAACACGCCCTCACATTCCTGAAAGAAGGCGCTAAGGTGAAAGCCTACGTACAGTTTGTCGGTCGTGCCATTGTGTTTAAAGAGCGGGGCTTTCAATTACTCGCCCGTTTCGCAAAGGGTCTCGAAGAAGTCGGTAAAATCGAATCGGAACCTAAGCTCGAAGGTAAGCGTATGAGTATGTTCCTGGCCCCGAAAGTGGTGCAGGTGAAGAAATAATTTTCAGTAAACAGTCCCGGCGGAGAACCGCAACAGCGAGCAACTATCAGTAAAAACTGTTGGTTGCTCGCTGTTGGCTGTTTACTGCATTTTCCGTATCTTTGCGGCCTGTTTACAAATGGTCCGGTAATCCGGCGGTCCGGCGATCCGGTCAAAACATAAGCGGTTCAGAAAATGCCTAAAATGAAAACAAACTCGGCCGCCAAGAAGCGATTCAAGCTGACAGGCACCGGGAAAATCAAGCGGAAGCACGCCTTCCACTCACACATTCTGACAAAAAAGACAACCAAGCAGAAGCGCAATCTGACTCACTCAACACTGGTATTCAGTGGCGACGAGATGCGGATTAAAGCGATGCTGGGGATCTAATTGTCGTTTCTTTTTGGGATGCCACACGGCTCCCGGTTTTAAGTTTCACCCGACAAAAGGCCCTAAGTACAGTGAACAGTGAACAACAAACAGTGAGCAGCGAACAGTTTTATCTGATCGTTGTTAGCTGATACCTGATCGCTGATCTGTCGCCCGCGTCAAAAAACAACTAACAAATGCCACGTTCCGTCAATCACGTTGCCTCAAGAGCACGTCGGAAAAAAGTAATGAAGCTGGCCAAAGGCTATTTTGGTCGGCGTAAAAATGTCTGGACGGTTGCCAAAAACGCCGTTGAGAAAGCATTAGGCTACGCCTACCGCGACCGTCGTGCCAAGAAGCGGGATTTTCGCTCGCTCTGGATTCAGCGTATCAACGCTGGTGTTCGTCTGCACGGCATGTCATATTCTGCCTTTATCGGCAAACTGAATCAATCGGGAATTGTACTGAACCGCAAAGTTCTGGCTGACTTAGCTATGAACCACCCCGAAGCGTTCAAAGCTGTTGTTGATCAACTGAAGTAAACAGAGGGTTATAATGACCCACCAACATAAAGCCCTGGCCAATGGTCGGGGCTTTTTTTATCAATGAAAACTATTCCGTATACCTCACCCATCACGCGCTCGCCAGAAGACATGCTGGTTTCGAGCTTGCAATACTTCGATCGCATGAATACCCGCCGGACTGTCCGTGACTTTTTGGATACGCCCGTAGCACGCGAAGTGATCGAGAATTTGATAAAAACAGCCTCTACGGCACCTTCAGGGGCGAATAAACAACCCTGGACGTTTTGCGTAGTGGGCGACCCGGCTCTGAAAAGTCAGATTCGCGAAGCTGCTGAAGCCGAAGAGCGCCGAAGCTATTCAGGGCGGATGTCGGCGGAGTGGCTGGCCGATCTGGCACCGTTGGGTACCGACTGGCAAAAACCATTTCTGGACGTTGCTCCCTGGTTGATTGTGGTTTTTCGACGGAGTTACGAACTCGAAGGCGATCACAAACACCAGAATTACTATGTGCAGGAATCGGTTGGATTAGCGTGCGGGTTTCTGTTGGCCGCCATTCACGAGGCTGGACTGGTGGCACTCACGCATACCCCCAGCCCAATGGATTTTCTGACCAAACTGCTGAATCGCCCGGCTAATGAAAAGCCGTTTTTGCTAATTCCGGTGGGCTATCCAGCCCCGGATGCGGAGGTGCCTGATATTAAACGTAAAACTACTGACGAGATGCTGGTTTGGTGTGACGCTAAGTAGCCGTTAATTGATTTCCGTAATACCTAAAGCAGAACATTATCGACTGGATTGAGTTTTTCGGGCAAATGTTCATCGCCCAGAAACTCCCTGACTTCGATCTCGATGTTGCGGCAGATTGTTGAAATCGGAATGTCGTTTACGCTGTTGTCGAACGGATTTTCGCTGAATTCACCGATCTGTTCCATCGTATAGAATACCCACGAAATCAGGAGACTGAAGGGAATTGTCAGCCAAACGCCGTATTCCCCCACTTTATCCATCTCTTTGAGAAGCGCAAAAGGCAACAGGGCAATAAACAGCAGCACAAACACCCGGCTGAATATGCTGTACTGACGAAAAAGGGGAGTGGTTTTTATGCGCTCGCAACCACCCTGAAAATCGTAGAGATTGGCAATATGCTTCACCAAATCGCTGTGTTCGTATTCATCAATTAGCTTGCTTTTTTTGAGCCGACCCAACTCATGTATCTGTTTTTTGAGCGTATGGATAGCCGTGTTGCTTTTCCCGGCCATCGACTCGTAATATTCCATCCGGTTCATATCCTGAAAAATCTTTTTCAGCCCTTCGTCAAACTTCTCCAGTTCGTTATTTTCTGACAGAAATGTCTGATGCAAATCCTGAGCGCTGGTAGCCCAGGGGATAGTACGCCGTAGTTGTAGCCGAAGAATATGTACCCAGGCAATGTGACGATATAGAAACTCACGTTGGATGTCCTTGTCGGGAACGAGAGAAATAAGTGTAGCCGCGAATGTCCGGCTGGTGTTGGTAATGCTGCCCCAGAGCCGCCGGGCTTCCCAAAGCCGGTCGTAAGCCTGGTTGTTTTTGAAGCCGACGTAGAAGGCGACAGCAGTGCCAATCGTAGCGACGGGCAGAAACGAAATACCGATAAATTCCCAGCCAAGAACTTTATAGAGTATACAGGCTATCAGGCTGATCAGGAGTGTTCGGAAAAGGTTTTTGCGGGCAAAGTGCCACAGAAGCTTCGTTGAAAATGTTTTACCGACGTACATAAGCAGAGATGGTGGTTTGGTAAGTAACCCTTGAAGCTACTAATTTCTTCTGGCAAATCAGCGGAACTTCTTTGCGTAGTGGTAGATAGCTGATTCATAAAAAACTTGCCCTATTCAGGACTTTCTTAGACCTTTACAGCCTACAATCCTGAAACCTATGGCTTCTCGTCGAACTGTTCTCCAAACGCTTGCCGTTGGCACTACCGCCAGTATTATTTCGCCAAATTCATTGCTGGCTGAGTCCGCTCCAAAAAAAGATAAATTGGGTGTAGCCCTGGTTGGCCTTGGGTACTACAGCACCGATTTGCTGGCGCCGGCTTTGCAAAAAACCAAGAACTGCTATCTGGCTGGCATTGTGACGGGCACACCCGCTAAGGCCGAAAAATGGAAAAAGCAGTATAACATTCCCGACAAGAATGTCTATTCGTATGATACGTTTGATCAGGTCGCTAATAATCCCGACATCGACGTAATTTATGTGGTACTGCCTCCGTCGATGCATAAAGAGTATGTGGTTCGGGCCGCCAAAGCGGGTAAGCACGTTTGGGTAGAGAAGCCAATGGCGGTGACGGCCAAAGAGTGCCAGGAAATGATTGATGCCTGCAAAAAGGCCAATGTGTCGCTGACAGTGGGATACCGGCTTCACCACGAACCAAATACCCAGGCATACGTGAAGTTTTTGCGCGAAGGCAAAATCGGTAAAATCAAGATGGTAAATTGCTCGGCGGCTTATTACGACGGCCGCACCGATCACTGGAAGCAGAAAAAAGAGATGGGCGGGGGCGTGATGTACGATATGGGTGTGTACGTAATTCAGGGGGCTCGGCTGGCAACGGGCGAAGAACCTATTGCAGTGACTGCCCAACAGTATACAACCCGGCCAGAGGTTTATAAAAATGGTCTCGACGAAACGTCGATGGTGCAGTTGGAGTTTCCGAGTGGAGCGCGGGCGGCTTTACAGACCAGCTACGGTATGAACATGAATTTTCTGCATGTAACGGGCGAGAAAGGAACGCTTCAAATGGAGCCTTATTCGGGGTATAATGGCGTGAAGGGGAGTGGCTCGGGCGGCTTTTTGGTCAATAATCCGTACGAAGTACCCATGCAACAGGCTATGCAAATGGATGATGATGCCCTGGCGATCATCAACAAAAAGCCAGTTTTAGTGCCGGGTGAAGAGGGTCTGCGCGACATCAAAATAGTAGAAGCGATCTACGAAGCAGCCCGGACGGGCAAGCGGGTGAAGATTTAATTCCTTATTTTCGCATCCCCAAACTCTGCTACCCCATGCAACTTGCTGATTTTACTGCTTTATCAACCCAACAGCAATTAGACACTCTGTATTTTCAAGGCGATATTCTGGCAAATCGCTACGAGGACGAATTTATTTTTCTGCTCTACAGTTTTCGTAACTTCTACGTCGAGCTCCGCCACGATGCCTATAACAACAAATTGTTAGCCGTTTTGGCTTTCAAAGATACCGCTCAGTTGGAACCCTATCTTCCCTATTTGGTAGAAGAACTACTTTGACTTACTCCACCCAAAGCACTAACCCTTTCAGATACCCGCCTTCCGGGTGAAACAAGCTTACCGGGTGGTCGGCGGGTTGGCTCAGATGGTGGAGTACGCGTACTTGCCGCCCCGCTTCGATAGCGGCTGCCACCACCGTGTTATAGAACAGCTCCCGATCAACAACCTGTGAGCACGAGAACGTGAACAGGATACCACCCTTCGCCACGCGCTTGAAGCCTTCAATATTTAATCGTTTGTATCCCTGCACCGCCCGGTGCCGCGCCGAAATATTCTTGGCGTAAGCAGGAGGGTCCAGCACCACCACGTCGTACTGTTCGGGGTGGGCTTTGAGGTAAGCCATCACGTCCTCGACAATGGCCTCGTGGCGGGTGTCTTCGTACTCGCCTTCCTGTTCAGCCAGATTCAGAGCCACGTTGCGGTTGGTCAGGTCAATGGCTTTTTGGGAGGAATCGACCGAGTGAACCTGCGCGGCTCCGGCTCTAAGAGCATAGACCGAGAACCCGCCGGAATAGCAAAATGTATTTAATACCCGCTTGCCGTGGGCGTATCGGGCCAGTAGTTGGCGGTTGTCGCGCTGATCGAGGAAAAAGCCGGTTTTCTGCCCCGTTACCCAATCGACCCAAAACGAATGGCCATTTTCGTGAACTTCATGGGGCGTTTCAGCAGTGCCGAGCAGGTAGCCGTTCTCCACGGTTTGACCGTAAAGTTCGGGAACGGTATCGGCACTTTTATCATAAACCGCCAGCAGTTCATCGCCATACACGTTTTGCAGGGCTTCTGCAATTAGGTTCCGCTCGCGGTGCATACCGATAGAGTGAGCCTGCAAAACGGCCACTCCATTGTAATAGTCGATAATTAGGCCCGAACAACCGTCGCCCTCACCGTGTACGAGCCGGTAACAGTCTGTTTTTACGCCAGGAGTAGTCGCAATAATGGCCTCGCGGAATTGCCGGATAGCAGTCAGTTTTTTGGTCCAGTAGTGAATATCAGGAACGATGCGCTCGAAGGAAAAAATCCGAACAGCAATGCTGCCATCGTGATAATGACCCGTGGCGAGGTAATTGCCTTTTTTGTCGAACACCTCCACCACGTCGCCATCGCTGAGGGTTCCTTCGTAGCGGCTGATGGCTCCCGAAAACACCCAGGGGTGAAACCGGCGTATGGCCTCATCACGACCGGCTTGAAGATATAACTTGGGTAATTGCATAATCCTGCAAAAATACGAAGATTTGCTGGGGAGAACCGTAAGAATTGCCACTACCTGTCTTTCGTGAATACATTCAATCAGTTAAAATATATGTCGATCAATCGTCGCGATTTTTTAAAACAAGCCGGCCTGCTAACTACCGGAGCACTGACGCTGTCTCAGACAGCCGCTTGGGCAAGCAAAAACATAGACGTATTCGGAGTACAGTTGTACAGTGTCCGAGACGTTTTGCCCAAAGACCCTAAGGGCATTATGACCCAGTTGGGGCAGATGGGATACCGTCAGTTTGAGAGTTATCAGGGTAATCAGGGGTTTCTTTGGGGCATGACACCCAAAGAAATGAAGTCGTTTCTGAATGATATAAACGTGAAAATGGTCAGCACGCACTTTAATTACGGTGCGCAGGCTGGCAAACCCGATGAGTTAAAGAAAAGCATTGACATGGCCGCTGAGGCCGGTTTGGTGTACCTGCTATGCCCTTACATTGGCGCGCAGAAGTCTTTTGATGACTGGAAGCGGATTGCCGACGGGTTTAATAAAGCCGGAGAAATGGCTCGTCAGGGTGGGTTGAAATTTGGCTATCACAACCACGATTATTCCTTCAGACCCTTAGAGGGAAAGATTCCTCAGGAATACTTATTGGCTAATACCGACCCTACTAATGTGATGTTTGAATTGGATCTTTGCTGGATCGATGTAGCAGGGCAGGACACGACGGCGCACCTGGAAAAGTACGGGAAGCGGTATGAACTATGCCATATCAAAGACTACAAAAAAGTGAATGGTAAGCCCGTTCAGAACGACCTTGGAAAAGGGAACGTAGACTTCAAGTCAGTGCTTAAGACGGCCATGAAAAACGGGATGAAATACTTCCTGGTGGAGCAGGAGGAGTATCCAACTTCGCCCATGGAAAGCATGAAGCTGGATGCGGATTATATGAAAAAATTCTCGGTTTAATTTCAGGCTTTAGATTAAAAAAAGCGATGCTGGCTTCTTGGAGAGCTGGCATCGCTTTTTAGTTGTTTAGGGTAGGAGATCAGATTATTAGTCGGTACCAACCACCAACAGGGTTGCTTTTTGCTTTCTGAACGACCCCAACATTCAACCGTTTCTGTTAATACATACTTGCTATCTTTTTGGTCAATGTGTATAGCGTATTCACTTGTCAATGATGACGCTTTCAAGACAATTTTGTTTTCTATAGTTTCTATTTTACAGGACATGTTATTGAGAGTTTAAGGGTGAAATCGATTTTTTTGAAAACACAAAACCCTTGATTGTGGCTTGAGTTTCTTTTTATTGTGTTATTCGGACTTTCTCATCTGCTAATACTATTGTCTTCTTTTTTGAATATTTTATACTCAACGTAAATAAGTCCACACAATAGTAGAATTTCAATGATAAAGTAGGCTATGCCTAAAAAATTAAGTCTGTTGAAGTTATAAGCTACTAGCCCTAATGTTAAAAAACAGTAAGTTGCATTAGCTATGATGATTGGCAATAAAAATCTTGATGAAATTTTATCATAAAATAAAAAACACGTAAATGAGTACACCGAAAAAGTTAACGCGATAATTGAAAGTGTAATAAGTATGTCTGCTGGTATTTCAAACTGTTTTTCAAAAATAAGGAGTATGACAGTTAAAAAGAACGCTGTCATTATAGCCCCAAGCCCGTCAATTAAAAAAATTGTTTTTGTATTTAATGTTGACATTAGTTTATCGAAGGCAGCTATTTTACTGTATTTCATTTGTGTTATCTCGTTTATCTCTTTTCACGACAATCCAAATTAATAAAGCAAACACAAGCGTCAGAATTGAAAAATATTTCTCGAAGTTTGTTTTTGCAAACAAATTACCGATTGTATTAAGCAAAAAGATAGTTAGAAAAACCCAAAGTATATTATTTAAGAATTTATCAGAAAACCGGTGATTGATAATTTTCATTTTTAGGAATAGTACGATTATTAAAAAAACATTTATTAAAATTGATATGGTCTCAAAAACATACATCTGAGTATCATTCTCTAATCTGCCACCCCACGCAATACTGTATGGAATTAGCTTAACTAGTAAGCATAAGTGAAACAGAACTACTGCCGTCAATAAGGCTGTTAGTAGTCTGAATGCTATGTTCTTAACTTTTACTGTATTCATAAATAAGTCTCTTAGAACTATTGTGAGTTGATATATTTGTTCTGTTTTAGAATAAATATTTTGTGGGTCTTTAGACTTGCAGATAACGAATAGGTATTGGTGAAGGTAGGGAAATAAAATTTCGTCTGCCCCGGCTAAATAAAGCTAAATTTATAACTAAAAGTTGATGATTTGCACATAGCTAAATTAATAACGTCCTGCCCGACATGAAGCCAAATTGAAAAACAAAAAGTTGAAACACGGCTTCCGTGCGCCCCCATTTTGGCAAATCCCTTGTGATGCGTTCGCCATTCTACTTGCTTAGTCAGCGTACTTGATAGATAGCTCGTCTTCAAAGCCAAAGATTGTCAGAGCTTGTTTTATTCTGTCAAACTTGCCTACGTTGTCGACGTTTGCTTCTATGTAATAATTGTCATTTAGTTGCACCGCTTGCCTCACATCATCTTCAACAGGTGTCTTTGTCAAACTAATTCTTTTGCCAATGTCTGATGTGAAAAATGTTTCAGGTTGTAAATCAAAAAGTTGTTTAAACACTTCGATGTAAAGTTTCGCAACTTGTGTTACTTCAAGTTTTTGATTAAAGAAGATTGCATATTCTAATTTCTTGAACTTAGGGTCTTCTGCATCAAAAATATTTATTTCATCGCTGCTAGTTTCAAGTTCAACTTGAATGTCTGGAATTCCCCAAATCTTTATAAACCGAAGTGTAATTAAGTTGGCTCGATTTTCTATCCCCTCTTTGTCCCATTTAATTATTTCTTTTAAGTCCCTATTTAACCAAAGTCGGCTAAAAATGTAACCCTGTTCTTTTCCGTCAATATTCATTTCTCTTTTCTCTTGGAAAGGTTTATTTCCGAGTTTGCCATTGTTGCCTGAAAGTGTCAAATTGCCTATGGTATGAATATAATTTTCTTTAATTAAATTATATTCGTCAGAGCCTAATTCAATCTTCCATTTTGCATCTGGATTTTGAGGAAAAATATGTTCGATAGTAATGTCAGAATTACCTTCAATAATAACAGGCTCTTTATTTTGATGGTTTTCAAGGCGTTCAAGTAAATACGTTCTGTTTTTTGGTTTAATATTGTAAACGTCTTTTTCTTTTAATGCATTGATAGTTTCACTATCTCTTGGGAAACGCTGAACTCCCGACCTTTGAAGTAACGATTTTTGAATTGAAAACAAATAATTATCAGGCTCAACCTTATCATATAAATTCATAAATATTTTATTCAGGGCATTGGTGGGCAATCCTAAAATAAAACGCCTGAATGCAAATGATTGAACAAGTGAAAGGATTGAAATGAAAGTGTTTTTTTTAATGATGCTGTTTGAGTAGTCTTCATAAACTTTCATTAAGAAAGGAAAGGCGACATTTATTTCAAGCCTGTTTATGTATTCAAGCTGTATTTTAATTTCTCTGTCTGCTTCGTTTTTTGGATTAGTAAGCTTATTGTAATATTTGACCAATGACTTTAATTCTGATAAAACAAGTTCCAATTCATCTATTGTTGAAGTTGGATGCTTTTCTTTAAATTTTGTGTAAACATCCCCTTTGTTTGGAATTTCTTTATTTTTAAGAGTTAAATAATCTCGAATAAATTCCGAAACACGGGTTTTATTTAATGTTTCATCTTTTGCATTCTGCTCAATAACTTCCCAGTAGCTTTTGTAAATTTTATCTTGATTTGTCCTCGAAATCCCCATTAAAATATAGTTCCTAATTAAGTCCGCTTGTGAAAGCTCGAGACCTGTTGAGTTAAGGCTTTCAAAAATTCTTTGTGGATTATCTTTTTGTCGGTCTAAAGCAATGTCAACGAAAATTAACTTAGAAAGTCCTCGTTGAATTATTTCAAAGTTTTCTGCATTAATTACCGATTTGAAGTAATCGAAATTTTCAATGATTTTTGAATATCCTTTGAACTCAACGCCATCTGTTGAATTAAGAATGTGTCTTAAAGCATCTTTGTTATTTTCTGTGGGTTTAAGTTTTAGCTTTTCTGCTTGTGGTGCAAACTCGTTAATCAAATATGTTTTTTGAATTCTGTTTGCCAGCATTTGATTATCAAGTTCCTTGGCAAGCCTATAAAGGGCAATGTAGATTAAAGTAATTGTCGTTAGTCTTTGTTGTCCGTCAATGATGGTCAACTCTGTAAGACCTGATGCAGTATAAAAGTCATCGTGAACATAAACTATGCTGCCAATAAAGTGAGCATTTATTTTATCGTTTTTACCTGTTTCAACAATGTCGTGTAAAAGTTGCTTACATTGAAAAAGTGTCCAGTCGTAATTTCTTTGATAGACAGGAATAGCAAATGTCGTCTCATTTGTTGCTAAGAATTTGTCTACTTTGGTTTCGTTTGCTTTCATATTTTTTACTGTCTGATAGTCTCATTTGGGTCGGTCATAAGGTGACCGCTACCTCGCCGGTTGCCGCATGTTTTTGTTGTAATCAGAATTAATGCTGTTAACTGTTCCGTTATCCAGTTTGCCCCTGCATCATTATGCAAAGTGTTAGGTATCAGCGAATAAATATACAGTTTTTTTGTAAGCTATACAAAATGCAAAGTGCGTATTTTGTATAGCTTACCATGCTTGTTTACAGCCTAACAATACAAAATACGCACTTTGTAGGAAACGGTATGTACCTCAGGGGAATCTCTGGAACTGATCGAAGTCGGGTTTGCGCTTTTCCAGAAATGCGTTTTTGCCTTCTTTAGCTTCGTCGGAGAGGTAGTAAAGGAGGGTAGCATCCCCTGCCAACTGCTGAATA
>Ga0105048_10005366_pt1 | contig 20727 bp, 14 predicted proteins | sample MAT05_FD_78382 | JGI IMG/M metagenome (GOLD analysis project Ga0105048, IMG submission 78382) | Freshwater microbial communities from Lake Fryxell liftoff mats and glacier meltwater in Antarctica - MAT-05 | ecosystem: Environmental > Aquatic > Freshwater > Ice > Liftoff microbial mat | place...
CCATACACGCTGGCGTAATAGTCCAGAAATTGGCGTGCCACATCGATATCAAACACTGGCTGCGTCAGCGCAAAGTCCGCGCCAAAATCAATCTTCTTCTTTAATAATTTTGCTTCCTTGTCAAAATCCTGTGGAGTTAGGTTGGCGGCCACACCCACCACAAATGAGCAGGCTTTGCCGATGGAAGCGCCACTGCTGTCCTGGCCCGCATTAAATTTGGTCTTGATCAATTGCACCAGACCCGTCGGCACAATGTCATGCTGATCAGACGCCGTTGGGAAGTCGCCAATGCTGGCCGGGTCGCCCATGGTCACGAACAGGTTGCGCAGGTTGAGCGCGTGAGCGGCCAGCAAATCGCCCTGCACGCGCAGCAGGTTGCGGCCGCGCACCGGGAAGTGCAACACCGTTTCGATGTTGGCCCCCAGCTGCACCCGATGCGCCGCGGCCAGTCCGCTCATGCGCATGCGCGCCATCGGCATATCACTAATATCTAATACCGTGGCACCCGCCTCGCGCAACATGCGAGCCGTGTCTTCCAACCCGCCGGTGTCCACGCTCTTGGGCGGCTCGACCTCGACCGTGATGACAAATTGTTTCGCATCCAGTGCCGTCTTTAAGGTGGTCTGCGTGCCAAATGGATCGGCCGCCGTGGCGGTTGCTGACGGGGATACGGCTGCACCTGGAAAGGTAATAAAGGCATCCCGAGCCACATCGCGGCCAGATGCAATCGCCTGCCCATCCGGCGAGGTTTGCTGCGCTTTCAGATGCGCATCCAGCGCCAGACGCATGGCGCGGGTGTGCTCGGGTGTGGTGCCGCAGCAGCCGCCCATCAGCCGCACGCCGGCGTCGATGAAGCGGTGCACGTAGTTGGCAAAGTATTCAGGCGTGGCCGGATACATCAGCCGGCCGCCCTGCTGCTCGGGGAAGCCGGCATTGGGGATGGCTGAGAAAAAAGGAGAATTAAGAATTGAGAATTGAGAAACGGCGAGCGATGGCCTTTCTTCATTCTCAATTCTCAATTCTTCATTTTCTGCATTTCGTACCAGTTGCATGGCCGCAACCACATCGAACACGCCGCGCGGCCCGGTGCTGCAATTTGCACCGACCACATCGGCCCCGAATGTCATCAGCCTCTGTGCCACCTGTTCGGGCGTGTTGCCAAACAGCGTGCGGCCGTCGCGGTTAAAGGTCATGTGGGCGACGATGGGGAGTGAGCGGCCCACAGTCTGTTCCACGGCCCGAGCCGCGCGGATAGCCTGCTCAATTTCGTTGAGATCGCTAAACGTCTCGAACATGAGCAGGTCGGCCCCGGCCTGGGCAATGGCCATGATCTGCTCGTGAAACGCATCGTAAGCATCGGTCAATTTCAAGCTGCCCAACGGCTCCAGATTCAGACCCGTGGGGCCGAGGGATGCGCCCACAAAAACAGTGCGATGCACGCCGTCGGAGACTTCGGCCGCAGCACTGCGCGCCAGCACCACGGCCTGTGTGTTCAGCTCCACCACGCGCTCGGCCAGCCCCCATTGCTCCAGCCGGTAACGATTGCCGCCAAAGGTGTTGGTCTCGATGATGTCGGCACCAGCCGCAGCATAGGCACGGTGGATGCCGCGAATCAGTTCGGGTTGGGTCACATTGAGCAATTCGAAGCACTGCTCAAAATCCACGCCCAACGCGTAGATCAGGGTGCCCATGGCTCCATCGGCCAGCAACGGCCGCTCGTGTAATCGGTCTAGTACATTCATAGTTGCATGATGTCGGCCGCCAGCTTGTCGAGTTCATCGGTGCGGTCAGCCGGTGTGTTTTTGCTCAGGAAGTAACGGTGGATCAACTCTTGTGGCGACAGGCTCTCGGCGTTTTGCAGGCCCAGCCGGCTGCGCGCATCGCGCAGCACATCTTTGCCGATTCCGGCGATGAGATAGCAACCGGCCTCTTCCAACGCCGTTTCGATCTCACGTGGGCGCAGCAACGCCTCTTGCGCCTGAAGCAGTTTCACCCGCACGCGCACAATGCAATCGGTCGGGTCGTGCCGCTCAATGGCGCGCAACACGGCCTCAGTCGGTTGCTCGCCGTCCTCGGTCGCGTCGGCGTAGATGCTCATGAAGCGCCGCACATTCATCTGCACAAATCGCCAGGTGGTGGTGCCACGGCGCAGCTCCACCCAACTGAATCCCTTGGCCTCGGCCTCTTCGCCAAAGTCGATGCGCTCCAGGCTGCCGCTGTAGACCACGGCCGGGTAGCCATCGGGGTTTACGTTCTGGTGCTTGTGGATGTGGCCGAGGGCGACGTAGTCCCACATCGGCCCGATAAGCCCGCCTGGCCCATTGGATCCCCCAATCAGCTCACTCAGCTTGATGATCGCATCGCGCCCAATCATGACCTGGCGTTCGCTGCCAAAAGTCGCGCCGCTGACGGTGAAGTGGCCGGTTAACACCGCCGGCACAGTCGGGTCCACTTCGGCTGCCAGCCGTCGCAGCTCATCGGCCACAAACTTCTCCAGCTCCTGGTCCAGTTGCTCGATGGTGAGGCCGCGATGCTCCTCCAGTTGGGTCATGCGGCTGCGCTGCGGCCACGGCACGGTGGCCACCTGCACCGGCCCTCGACGTGTCTCGATGCGCAGCAATTCTTCAGAGCGGCCAATATAGATGTTGGGCACATCCAGCGTGGCAAAAATATCGACACTGGTGGCGCGCTTGTCGTTGAGCGGCATGTCGTGATTGCCGGTCAGCAGCACGGTCGGCACCTCGGCCCGCGACAGGCGCATGATCTGGCGGGCAAATTCGCGCTGATAGGTGGGGTTGGGATCACGAGTTTTGAAGGCATCGCCGGCAAAAATCACCAGATCGGCCTCCTGCGCCAGCGCGTAATCGACGATCTCTTTGAGGCGGGTGATGAAATCGACCACCCGCTGGTTAATCCCGGTGTTGGGATCGATGCGGCCGTAGTTTTCCATGCCGATGTGGATATCAGCAAAATGCAGCAGCCGGATGGGGAGAGTCGGTGCAGCAGATGCCAAGGGTGCTGATGCGTGATTTGTGTCGGCCATGTTGATGTCAGAAATTGTACGACATCAGAATAGCTGCATAGCGCTAGAGCGCTAGAGCGCTAGAGCGCTAGAGCCACTCTGCTACGCTAGCCCTGTAATGAGATGAATCAAGAAAGATTGGCCGGTGTTGTGTGAGCGAGATGAGCGCCATCCTGCGAAACCATCAGGTGCGAATCCGCTACATTTTGTACCGGGTCTCGCAAGCTCTGCGGCGCAATGCTGACCTGGTTCTTGCCGTTGCGTTTGGCGATGTAGTGGGCGTGGTCGGCCTGCATCACCAGAGCCGAGAAATCGGTAACCTCAGGCAGCAGGGTGGCGACGCCGAGGCTGGCCGATAGATGCAACTGGGCCCCGATTGACGTGGATTGACCGGACTCCAAAACACCGATGCGCAATCGCTCCGCCACAATCAGCCCGCCCTCCAGGGTGGAATCGGGCAAAACAAACACGAATTCGTCGCCCCCGTAGCGGCCGATGATGTCGTTCTCGCGAACGAATGTGCGCAGATGCTGGGCAACCCGGTGCATAATCTCATCTCCAGCAGCATGGCCATAGGTGTCGTTCATCTGCTTAAACTGATCGATATCGAGCATGATCACGGTCAGGGGCAACTGGAGGGAACGGCAGCGATTGAACTCTTCCGTGCCAATGTGGAACAGGGTGCGCCGGTTGAAGGTCTGGGTCAGGTGATCGGTGCTGGCCAGTTCCAACAGGCTCGCCATCAATTCCTCACGTTCTTCTTCAAGGCGACGCCGTTCTTCAATCTCATTCTGAAGCGAGTCATTGATCAGCACCAATTCCAGCGTACGCTCGCGCACCCGGCGTTCCAGCGATGCATTGAGCGCCGTGGTTTCCTCGCGATGCTGCATCAAATCCAAAAACAGAGAATTGAGGGCGGCGATGAGCACATTAACCTCTTTAAACGGCGTGGCCTCCAGAACTGAGCCATACGAATGACTATTTTTCATATCCTGAATCACCTGAGTCAGTTGGCCAAACGGCTTGGTGAGATAGCCACCGATCCACCACCCCACAGCCCCTGCGGCCAATCCCAGGAGAAGGCTTACCCCTAGAGGCAACCCTGGACCTGTTAGCGCAGTTCCACCCAGCATCAGGCTGATGAGCCAGGATCCCACCGCGACCAAAACGCAGCAGATCAGAGCCAGCCCTGCACGCAAGCCGACATGACGCGTTCTAAGCTTGAACACAGTGGAATCCTCGTTAGCACTCATCACGCTATTTTACAAAAACGGCAGCAATTCTGTTGCAAACACAATTTTATCGCCTAGATGAAATGTAAAACAACAATAAGCTCACCATGGCCTCTCAAGAGTCTCAATATCTCACCTTTTGCCGACCTAAGAGTTGCAATACATTGTGATCAAGCTAATTTACACAATCGCGATCATTCATTCTATGAACATCCCACACCAATCAACAGAGGAATTTTTACCTGTATTCCATCAGCCGTTTGCTCTATTTTTGTCAAAAATACTGCTGAAGATCGCTATACGATATTGATCTGAATATTGTTCAAGATGGGCCCTCATGGTCTTCTCCGGCCCTATCGTAAAGCGTTTAGCGTTTATAGCCACATGAATAATGACTGATTGTGACTAGTCATGACTGATGAAACAGGTCGTGAGTCTTGCGATCTGTTGATGTTGATTATTTCCTCACAAAATGGTGAGCGTGTCAGATCAAAGTTCAATACACTCTCTTCGAGGCCTCGGCTTCAAGTCTTGAGCAGTGGGTGTAAACGGTGCAACGTTGACCTGCCAGCCATGATCCTTGTGCGTCAAAGCGCCTCAAGCTGGAAATCCTATGAAAGATCGATTTTTACAACTTGCTTCTCCGCTCCTGTTATTGCTGGTGTGGGAACTTCTGGCCCGCGCCGGCGTCATCGATGCCCGTTTCTTTTCGATGCCAAGTGAGGTCATCCTACGCGCAGTTGAATTGATCAACAACGGCACGCTGCTCGAAGCCACCCTGATTACCTTGCGCCGGGTCGCCGTGGGGTTTGTGCTGGCCAGCATCCCTGCCGTGCTGCTGGGCGTGGCCATGGGCGTCAACCGGCCCCTGCGCCTGGCCTTCTCGCCGCTCATCGCCGCACTCTACCCCATTCCCAAAATCGCCCTGGTGCCCATGATTTTGCTGATCTTCGGCCTGGGTGAAAATGCCAAATATGCCGTGGTCATCATTTCCGTTTTCTTTCTGGTGGCCTTGAATACACTGGCTGGCGTATTAAACGTGGATCCCAAGTATTTTGACGTCGCGCGCAACAACGGTGCGAAGGATTGGGATTTGATCTGGACCGTGGCCTTGCCGGGCTCGCTCCCCAGCATTTTGACCGGGCTCAATCTGGGCCTCGGCTTTGCCCTCACGGTCATTGTCGGCACCGAGCTATTGGTTCCTCAAGGCGGGCTGGGCGCGCTCATCTGGCAAAGCTATCAAATCTTCGATATCGCCACCATCTTTGCCGCGCTGATTGTCGTTGCCGTGCTGGGTTGGGGCAGCAACTACTTGATGCAGGAATTGGAATGCCAGATTATTCCCTGGCGGATGCAACCGGCCGGCGGCGCGCAGCGATTTGGCAGCGCAGGTTCGGCCGTCATTCCCGGCGCACCCGAGCCGCGCATTCGCAAATTCGTGCGCACCTGGTGGATGGCCCTGCGGCCGTTCAGCTTCACCGCCAGCGTCACCCCGGTGGTGCTCGGCGCGGTCATCGCCGCCTATGATGGGTATTGGAACTGGTTATATTTCGGGCTGGCTTTGATCGGCTCCGTCGCCATCCACGCCGGCACGAATCTGATCAACGACTACTATGACTGGAAAAAAGGCACCGACACGCCGCAGTCGCTGGGTCCCAACCGGCCCATGCGCGATGGTTTGATCACGCCCCGGCAGGTCTTCATCGCCGCGTTGCTGTGCTTTGGCCTCGGCTCCCTGATCGGCCTCTACATCGTCCTGACCCATGACCCGAACTATTACATTTTGGTGATCGGTGTGTTAAGCGTGCTGGCCGGCTGGTTCTATACCGCCGGTCCACGCGCCTTCGCCTACACCGGCCTGGGCGAGGTCATCGTGTTCATCTTCATGGGCCTTGTCATCGTGCTCGGCAGCTACTACGTCATCGCTCAGACCCTGTCGTTGCGCATCGTGTTGATGGCGATGCCGCTCAGCTTTCTGGTCACGGCCATCCTGCACGCCAACAACATGCGCGACATCGACGAGGACCTGCACAACCACAAGCGCACCCTGGCCAATATCCTGGGGCGCAAAGCCAGCAAGGTCGAATACACCCTCCTCGTCGGCGGCAGCTACCTGCTGCTGTTGGTGTTCGTGCTGATTGGGATTGCGCCCTGGCCGACGCTGCTCACGCTGGTGCTACTGCCCACGGCCCTCCAACTCATTCGCCGCGCCACCTCCACCGAAGACATCCCCAAATTGAATCGGGTGGTGCGTGCCACGGCCCAACTGCACAGCCGCTTTGGCTGGCTCATGATCACGGGCATCATCGGTGCAATCGCCGGGCGGCTGACCTGAGTGGGTCGGCAAAAGTTCTTTACGCGATGTGCATGGTTGGGGCGCAGCATGCTGCGCCCCAACGAAGCCAGATTACACACTTCTGCTGTTACGGCAACGACTCGGCTAACCGTCAGTTTCTTTCGCCGACTTACTTAGGATTCAGGGTGTCCACCGTAAGATCGACACTTTCACACCTCACTTCTTCAGCACCTTCTCTTGCATAGTTTGTGCCCCACGGCCTTCTCCTGTCTAATTCAAACCATGGAACCTTCTTCTCAACGTTACGAGACGATGCGCTACAACCGCTGCGGCAACAGCGGCGTCAAACTGCCGGCCATCTCGCTGGGCCTGTGGCACAACTTTGGCGGCGTCGATACGTTTGAAAACGGCCGCGCCATGTGCTGGCGCGCGTTCGACCTCGGCATCACCCACTTCGACCTGGCCAACAACTACGGTCCGCCACCGGGCAGTGCCGAGGAAACCTTTGGCAAGGTGCTCTCGCAGGACCTGGGAAAATATCGTGATGAACTCTTCATCAGCACCAAGGCCGGCTACTACATGTGGCCGGGGCCGTATGGCGAGTGGGGCTCGCGCAAATATCTGGTCAGCAGCCTCGATCAGAGCCTGAAGCGCATGGGCCTGCCGTATGTCGATCTGTTCTACCACCACCGGCCCGACCCCAACACGCCGCTGGAAGAGACGATGCAGGCGTTGGATTACATTGTGCGCAGCGGCCGCGCGCTCTACATCGGCATCTCGTCGTATCAGCCCGACATGGCCCGCAAAGCCTCGCAAATTTTGAAGCAGCTCGGCACGCCATGCCTGATTCACCAGCCGGTCTACAACATGTTCAACCGCTGGATCGAGCCTGAGCTTCTTGACGTGTTGGGCGAGGAAGGCATCGGCTGCATCCCGTTCTCGCCGCTGGCACAGGGCTTGCTGACCAACCGCTATCTCGATGGGGTGGCCGAGGGATCACGCGCCAGCAAACCGCACGGCTTCCTCAAGAAAGACCAGATCACCGACGACAAACTCAGCAAGGTGCGCCGGCTCAACGACATTGCCCAGCGGCGCAGCCAGACCCTGGCCGAAATGTCGCTGGCGTGGGTGCTGCGCGACAGCCGCGTCACCTCGGCCCTCATCGGTGCCAGCAGCGTCAAACAGATCGAAGACTGCGTGGCCGCGACCAAAAACCTGGAGTTTGGAGCCGAAGAACTCGGCGAGATCGATCAGATTTTGGGAGAGGGGAAGTAGGGGGTCGAGAGTAGTCAGTAGTCAGTAGTCAGTAGCCAGATCGGAAACCGAGAGCCAGCCGTGACCCATCTGATACTGACTACTGACTACTCGCTACTTCCGCCCCTCATCTCCGCCGCCAGCGCCGGCCCGCCGCGCCAGGCCAGACCCGCCCGCACCAGGCTATCGACCAGCGCCGGCGTGGTATCGCGATAGTGCTTCTTGTAGAACAGCCACATGGCGCGTTGAAATTCAAATTGGGCTTTGGGGCTCTGGCGGCTGGCCGCGCGCTTCACATGGTGCACGGTGACCGAGGGGTAGTACACGGCCCGATACCCGGCCTGTTTGATGCGCAAACACCAGTCCAGATCTTCGCCATACATGAAGAACTGTTCATCGAGCAGGCCGGCCTTTTGAATCGCCCCGGCCCGCACCAGCATGCACGCGCCCACCACCGAGTCCACATCGGCCTGCTCGTCGATGCCGAGATAGGTCATGTTGTAGCGGCCAAAGCGCTTGCTGTGTGGAAATAATTTGCTGAGGCCGGCCAGCCGGTAGAACGAAATCTCCGGGGTGGGAAAGCTGCGCCGGCAGGCCTTGTCCAGCGTGCCATCCATCAGCAACAGCTTGGGGCCAACCACGCCCACATCTGGATTGGCATCGGCAAATGCCACCATGTGGGCCAATGCGCCGGCCGGCACCAGCGTGTCGGGGTTGAGCAACATGGCATAGCGAGTTTGTGGAACATCCGGGAAGCCATACGCGCGCAGGCCCTGGTTGTTGCCGGCCGGGTAGCCGCCATTGACTGCGCTGCGAATGAGCCGCACTTCGGGGAACTCGGCCGCGACCACATCGGCGCTGTCGTCGGGCGAGGCGTTGTCCACCACGCACGCCTCGAAGCGCAGGCCGGTCTGGTCTCGCAGCGAGGTGAGGCAGCCGCGCAACAAATCGCGGGTGTTGTAGTTCAGGATGATGACGGCTAGATCAAGCATACACACATGAATAAATGAGTAGTTTGGACTCGGATTCTGGACAGAATGACAGAATGAACAAAGCAAGAATTTTGTTCATTCTGTCCAAGCCGATCGGGCTGTATTACCCATCTTACTCAACGGCATACCCCGCTGCCTTCGCCAGATTCGCCACCATTACCGACGCCGGCGTCAGCCGCACCGCGGCATTGCGCAGCGCGCACAGCAGCGGGTTGCTGATCTGGCCGGCGCTCCCAATTTGCCATGAGGTGGTGGTGATCCAGGCCGTGCGGGGTTGCCGTTCAGTCTCGTAGGCGCGAAAGGCCGCGGCCACATTCGTCTGCTCGCTCAAACAGCGCGCCAACACCACGGCGCTCTCGATGGCCTGACACGCGCCCTGGCCCAGGTTGGGGGTGGTGGCGTGGATGGCATCACCCAGCAGGGTCACGCGGCCCTGGCTCCAGTGTTTCGAGGGTGGAGTATCCATGATGTCGTTGTGCAGAATCGCCTCGGCCGGCGTGGCCTCAATCAACATTTCCACCGGCGCATGCCAGCCTTGAAACAAGGCTCGCAGATGGGTTTTTATCTCGGCCGGCGAGTTAAATTTTTGCTGCGGCGGCGCGTTCTCGGTGGCAAACCAATACACCTGTTGCGGGCTGATGCGCACCACGCCAAAGCGCCGGCCTGGCCCCCACGACTCCGAGGTGAAGCCGATGGCGGCCTGCTCGGTGGTCTCGACCACGCCGCGCCATGCGGTATAGCCGGCATAGCGCAGCTTCACCTCAGGGAATACCGCGCCGCGCACGGCCGAGTGAATGCCATCCGCGCCGATCAACACATCGCCCACGGCCGTGCTGCCATCAGCAAAATGGGCGGTCACGCGGGTCGCGTCCTGGCTGATGTGTTCGAGCTTTTTGTTGAGGTGGACGATATCAGTGGGCAACTGCGCCAGCAAAATACGGTGCAGCACCGCGCGGTGGATGGCGATGGTGGGCGCGCCGAATTCAGCCTCAATCGCCTCGGGGTCGGTTTTGGACAGCCGCTGTCCGTGCCAGTCGAGGATCGCGCCTTTGACCTGGCGCGCGCCGGCCGCCATCACCGCATCCACCACACCCAGCCGGCGCAGCGCTTTGATGGCATTGGCCCACAACGTAAGGCCCGCGCCCACCTCGTGAATCTCAGCAGCCTGCTCGTAAAGCGTCACCTCAAACCCACGTGCGCGCAATGAGATGGCCGCACATAGCCCGCCGATGCCGCCGCCGATCACCAGACATTTCATAGTTTGCATCTCATATTTTGCATACCCTGATCAATTTTATTTTGATGTTTCAGATGATTCATTGGGTGCCGGCACCGACGCATCCAGTCCCTGGTTCGGGCCAGTCACTCGTCGCCGCTCACATTTTGGATCCGTGGTTTTCACACACGGCCACATCTCGGATGGCGCATTCTTCACCTCATACAACGGCACCCGCCGGTTCTCGCTGCCGCCACTGTTGGGAAAGTAATACGGCACATCGAGCTGACCCACTTCGACGACCTTAAATCGTTGGCGCAGGGTTTGCAACGCCGGCACGAGTTCCTTGCCGTCATCGAGAATGAACACCGGCGTGGCCTCGGTGTGTAGCGCATCCACAAAGGCCAGTAGCTGTTCGCTGTTCCAGCCGGCGGGTCGAAAAGCGAGCCGATGCGCGTGCAGGTCGATGGCGCCGCTGTTGAGTGAGGAGCCGATCACGGCATCCTCCGGCGTCAGTGCCGCCAACTGATCGAACGCGGCCCGTTGCTCGCGCACCAGATATCCAAACGCATCGTAGCCGCGCGTGATCGGCAAAATCAGGGTTTCGATGGAGCGTTGCAGGAGGGTGAAGCCGGTGAACGAGATCAGGGTGATGAGGCAGAGACGACGGACGGCCGACGACCGACGACCGTTTCTTCCCGTCGTCGGTCGTCGGTCGTCCGTCGTCTCTCGCTTCCATAGCCCTCGCCCCACCCGCCAAACCAGCCATACGATGCCCAGCGCGGCAAACCCATACAGCACCGGAAACACCGACAGCAAATCCCGTTGGCGCAGGTAGGCGTATAGGGCGTGAAAGCCAACCAGAATGCCAACGTAGAGCGCGAGCACCAGCGTGAGCGGCCGGTTGTAGCGCCACGCCACACCGACTCCAATCAGCATGAACGGCAGCAGCAGCCCAAACTCACGGGTCCAGAACATCTCTTGCAGCGTGCGCCACAGGGTGGCCGGAGCCGTGATGAGTGAGAAGTGCTGTAGCTCATCGGAGCCGGTGAGGAAGGGGTTGCCGAATGCGGCCTGGTGATACAGCAAGGTGGGCGCAGCGGCGAGGGCGGCGAAAAGAGCACAGAGGACGACGGACGACAGACGACGGACGACACCGTCATCTGTCGTCCGTCGTCTGTCGTCCGTCGTCTGCATCAGTGCCAGCGCCACCGGAAGCGCAATCAGCACCTGGGTGTAGCGAACGCCAAAGGCAATGCCGATGCACACGCCGGCGAGGGCGGCGAAGAGAAGCGGGGGGAAGGGGGAAGGGGGAAGGGGACTTGCCATGCCGTTCCCCTTCCCCACTCCCCTTTCCCCCCGCTCTCCCCGCAAAGCCAGTCCCAGCGCCAACAACGAGAACACCTGCGCACCAATGTCGGCCATGGGAATTAGTTGCCACTCGACTTGTTGATACGACGTGGCCGTGAGAAAGACGGTGAGGGCGGCGATGGCAAATGTGAGCGGCGGTGCCTGGTGCTGGGTCGCCAACAAACACAGCCAGCCCACAATCAGCAAGGCCAGCAGCGCCAGAACAGGGCCGAGCAAATACACGCCGGTCTCGCCGCCCAATAAGTAGGCGGCGGCAATAAACACGGCATAGGCCGGCGGCCATACCGTGGTCGAGGTTCGCGAGATATCCTGCGGCAGTTTGTAGCCGATGTGCACGACCGGTTCGCTGGGAATGTGCAGGGCATAGGTCAGCCGCACAAGTGGGAAGGAATGAAAAACTGTGCCGTGGGTGGCCAGATCCACGCCCATTTGAGTGTAGGCATATGGGTCGCTGCCGCTGACGCCGCGCGTGCGCAGCGTCAGCGCCGTCCACGCCGACCAGGCCAGGGTGAGGATGACAAGCACGGCCGCGCCCAGTTTGACAAAGCGTGCGTCGGCCGTGCCCACTCCCGAGCGCCACGAACGCACGCTGAGCACAAGCGCATAGCCCACCATGACCAGCAGCGCCAGCGTGGGGTTGAAGATCGTGCTCCACGGCTCAGCCACGATGAAGCGCCGATCAACGAGATAGTGCGCGCCACCGATCAGCAGGCGCACGGCAAGGCTGGCATACACCACTACCAGTGGTGCCACCATTACCAGTGGTGCCACCACCAGCAGCGGCGACAGCACTGCCAATGCTTCAGGCGCAGCTTGAGTTGATTTGTGTTGAATCAGCCGCAGCGCCTGGGGCAGCAGGATCGCGCCCAACACCAACGCGGCACCCCACCACGGCCAGCGGTTGAACGCCATGACCACGCCCAAACCGGCGATGTGCACGCCGAGCCAAAACAGAATGAATACAGGTGTCACGGCCGTTTTGGATTCAGCGGGCTCAAACGCCATCGTGCGCAAACAGGCATTGGCAAAGCCGCTGCGCCAGGCCCAATGCAGTTGTTGCAGGCTGATGGGAACAGCGCCAACGAGCAGCGCAACGAGCCAGCCCACCCGCCAACCCAACACCGGCACCGCGAACAGCCGGCCCAGCCCCACGGCCGCAAACAACACGCCGGCCAACACCAGCGAGGCAGTGATGCCCCGGCTGAGGCCCAGCCGTTGGCGCAGCACCCATACCAATATACAACCCAGCAACCCAGCCAACACCACCAGCCACATGCGTGGGCCGGCGGGCGCATCGGTGAGCGCGGGATCAAACCAATAGGAGAGACGAAGCAAATTCGATGGATTCATATGTGCGTGGCGGTATTGTCGCCGATGGAAGTAAACCGGATTCGAACCCAGATCGTGCACGTGACACGTTAAACGTGCGCGTGCACGATCCGACTCGCCGCGAATACAATCGCGACACACAATGATGTTTGATCTACTCCTCTCCAACTGCGATGTGCTGGTCTACACGGGCGGCCGCTATGCTGTCGAAAATGCGCGCGATCTGGCGATAACCCAGGGGCGCATCACCGCCATCGAACCGGCCGGCACTTTCGAGCCCGCCTCCGCCCACGACCCCATCGACGCGACTGGCCTGCTGGCGATTCCAGGCCTGATGAACTGTCACGCGCATGTGCCAATGGTGTTGTTTCGCGGGCTGGCCGAGGATGTCAGCATCGAGTCGTGGTTCAACGATTACATCTGGCCATTGGAGAGCAACGAGGAACCTGAGGACATTTACTGGGGCATGCTGCTGGGTATGGCCGAGATGATCCAGAACGGCGTGACCTCGGTGGCCGAGCACTACTTCTTCTGCGATGAAATCGCCCAGGCGGTGACGGCCAGCGGCATGCGCGCCAATATTGGCTGGGCCGTGTTCGGCCACGATGGGCTGGACAAGCTGGATCGCACGGCTCGTTTTGTCCAGGACTGGCAGGGCGCGGCCGATGGGCGCATTACGACATGGATGGCACCGCACTCGCCGTATTTGTGCGACCACGATTTTTTGCGCGCCACGGTCGAACGCGCCAAAACCTTGAACGTCGGCATTCACATCCACTGCAGCGAGAACCACGATCAGGTGCGGCTGAGCCTGCAACGCTACGGCGTGACCCCGCCGCACATGCTGCGCGAGACCGGTGTGCTGGATGTGCCGACCCTGCTGGCCCACGGCATCGGCATCACTGCCGAAGACATTCACATGTTGAAGAATTACGACGTGGCCGTGGCGCAGTGTCCCAAGACCTATCTCAAGCTAGCCATGGGCACGGCCCCGGTGCAGGCCTTTCGCGAGGCCGGCATCAAGGTGGGGCTGGGGACGGATGGAGCCGTGAGCAGCAACACGCTGGATATTCTGGAGCAGATGCGCATTCTGGCGCTGGACCAGAAGCAGGCGGCGAAGTATTCGACCGCGATGCCGTTGCAGGAGGTGCTGGACATCACCTTTCGCGGCAGCGCCCAGGCCCTGCGTCTGCCGGACGCGGGCGAGATGGCGGTGGGCAAGCTGGCCGATATTGCGTTATTGCGTCAGGACGGCCCACACGTCTTCCCACGCTATGACGCGCTGGCAAATCTGGTCTACTCGCACAAGTCCAGCGATGTGGACACCGTGATCTGCAACGGCAAAGTGCTCATGCGCGATCGTCAACTGCTGACGATTGATCTGGCCGAAGTGAAGCGCGAGGTGAGTGCGCGGCTCCATCGCTTGAACCAACGCGTGGCCGATAAGCGAATTGCGTCCTATCCGCAGTAGGGGGAAGGGGGATGGGGGAATGGGATAAGCAATTGATTCGCGTATTGGGCCATGTCATCGTGTATTGCTCATCCCCTTCCGCTTTCCCCCTTTCCCCTTCTTCTTATTGCGTCGCCTGCAAATACGTCTGCACACCCCAGCCGACCACGCCGGCGCTGTCTTTGAGCTGCCACCAGATGAAGTTGTCGGCCTGGGTGGGGCCACCCATCACTTCCAGCGTTTCGCCGTCGGGCAGCTTCTTGATGAGCGCGGCATTGCGCGAGGGGCCGCGCCGAAAGTTGAGACCGTTGCCGGTGTCGAACACGCGCACCTTGCCGCCCACGGTGATGCCGCCGGTGAGCGCGCCGTCTATGGTGGGTTGCGGCAATGGCGTTTCGGTCGCGGCCATAAAGGGTGTGGCCGTGGGTGGAAATTCGTCGGTGGGCGTGGGGCTAATTGAGATGGAGGTGGCGGTTGAGGGCGCAAAGGCGCGGTTGAGCGCGCCCTGACTGCGATTGACAAAGTTGACGGCCATGCTGCACGCCACGGCCACCAGCGCAATGCTGATCAAACCCGGCACCCAACTGGGCACACGCTGCCGGCGCTCGACCGGCTTCTCGCGCGGCAAACGCGTGAAGGGCTTCAGGTCTTCTTCCCATTGAATAGCCTCGTTATCCTGGTCGGTGCCGCGGCGGTCGGGTGTGCGTTGTACGGACATGCCGTTAGTCTAATGGATATATGCGGGTGTGTTTTCAAAAAATAAGCAGTTTGCCGTTTTGAATGAAGGGCTTCTTCAAAATACTCCCGTCATGGTCTGAATCTTTATTGTGGCTTTATTCACTTGCTACTAGAATATTTTTAATGTTCCCCGTTCTGAACAATTACTTTCGGCATAAACAGGAGATCGCTAAAAATGAATAGTTCAACATCCTCGACTCTGATCAATCGGTTGCAGGGCATCGTCACGTTCAAGGCACCCGTTTACAAGGAGGTGGCCGAAGACACCACCGCCACCAACTCCGCGCTTATCGTCGTCGTCATTACGGTGGTGATCAACATCATCGCGGGAGCACTGCTGAGCCAGGATCGAGGCATCGTTGCCGTGCTTTTGATCTCGATCGTGAGCGCCCTTGTCAGCTGGCTAATCGGCAGTTGGCTGACAGCATTTGTGGCCAAGACCTTTTTTCAGGGCACAACCAATACGGGTGAAATGTTGCGAGTATTGGGTCACACTTACATCTTCAATGTGCTGGGCATCATCCCCGTCATAGGCAGCCTGGCCGCCAGCATCCTGATCATCATTGCCAACGTCATTGGCATCCGTGAGGCCGCTGGTTTCGACACCACCAAGGCCATTCTCACCGCCATTATTGTCGGCGTCATCGTGTTTGTGATCATCGCCGTCATCAGCGGCATCATCATTGCTGCTTTCGTCGGGATTGCGGCCGTATCGGGCCAGTAAATGGCAATTGTCGCGACTCACCAGTGCAGGCTTATTGCAAACTCGTTATCAAAGGCGCGTTTGCCTGAATTTCTCATCGTTCAGACAACAAAAAACAGGTTCGAGATCGAACCTGTTTTTTGTTGTCTGATGACCATACGCCGCAATCAGGGCTTTTCCAAAAAGCGTTGGGTGGCACCGGCGCGCGGCGCAAACATGAGCTTGAAGATCAGCTGCCCCGCCACACGGTCGGCCAGTCGCCCCAGCGCGCCGAATGGGAACTCATATTCGATGCGGTCGATCACGCGGGTGCCCTTTCCATCCGGCATCGGCTCGAACGCATGGGTGTGGGTCCAGCGCGCAAACGGCCCTTCGCCTGCCGGTTGCACATCCGTAAAGTAACGCTGCGGCACCCGCTCGCGCACTGTGATATTCCAGCGCACCGGAATGGGGCCGAACCACCACTTCATCCGCACGCGACTGCCGGGCCGTATGGGTCGATCCACCTGCTGCAACTCCACTTTCAATGGAAACGGCATGATTTTGGTGAGGCCGATGGGGTCATCGTGAAACGCCCACACCTCGGCCAGTGGCGCGCGAACGACGAAAGAAGTTTCAAAGGTGCCCATATTTGGTGGCTGGTTGCTGGTGGCTGGTGGCTGGTTCAATACCAGCCGCCAGCCACCAGCCACCAGCAACTTGCCTCTCTACTTCCCCAACGTCCGATTAACCAGCTTGCTCAGCGTCATCTCGCGCACGAAGCCGATGTTGCCGCGCAACGACATCGGTTGAACGCCGAAGACCTTTTGGGTGGCGTTATCGGTGGCGACGTTGTCCACGCCCAACTGGGCCAGCAGGCTCGGCGTCACGGGGGGCCGCGGCAGCAGCGCATCCATCAGGCCGACCGCGATGCCCAGCACCGGCACCGGCATCTTGAGTTTGGTGCGGCTCAACTGCATCGTCTTCAAAATCTCGTCGATGATTTGCTCCAGCGTCAATATCTCAGCCCCGCAAATTTGCAGGCGCTTGTTGAGCACGCTGGGCAGGGTCACCGACTTGACCACACACGCGGCTACATCCGAGGCCGCAATCGGCTGAAATTTGCTCTGTCCATCGCCCGGCACAATCATGAACGGCGGCACGCGCGCCAGGCCGGCCAGGGTGTTCAAAAACTCATCGCCCGCGCCAAAGATCACCGAGGCTTCCAGAATGGTGTACGGCACGCCGCTCTTGATGATGGCATCGACACCGACGCCCTGGGTTTTGGCCAGGGGATAGGGCTTCGAAGGGCTCGCGCCCAACCCCACTACATTGATGATGTGCTTGACGCCAGCCAGCTTTGCCGCATCCACCACGTTGATCGTGCCCTGCTGATTGACCCGCTCCATCGTCACCGCGCCGCGATCGCGATTGACGGCAGCCAGATGAATGACCGTGTCCACGCCTTGCATGGCGCCGGCCAAAGACGCGGGATCGGTCACATCACCTGTCACTGGTTGAGCTCCCAACGCCTGAACCTTACCGGCTTGTGACTGGCCGCGCACCAGCGCCCGCACCAGCGCCCGCACCGGCCTTCCCGCATTGGTTTTGGCCAGTTGCCCCAGCACATAGCTGCCGACATAGCCACTTGCACCCGTTACTAAAATCATGCCACTCCTTGAATCGTCGCCTGCCCATATCGAACAGATTTTTAGACAGAAAGAACAAATTAAACACAGTGAACGTAACGACTCAGCCTTCACTAGGTGGGTGTCACTCCGAGCCTGTGGTCTAGTCGTCTGTCAAGGCAAAGACTTTACGTTACAACATCATTCCCGCGGAGGCGGGAATCTAGGCGTAACCCCAACGCAATAGTGACTTGAAGGTCTGGATTCCCGCCTCCGCGGGAATGACGGCCTTGTGAAATTGTTTACACCCAGGCTCAGGTTCGGAATGACAGCATCATGGGATAGGCTAAGCAGTTACCAATGAAAACCAATTCCCCATTCTGTTTAATTTTGTTCATTCTGTCCAAAATCCAAAATCCGAACCGTTGAGAATTTACAAGTTAAGTTGAAAAGAATCATAGTGGGGATTACCGGCAAGCTCCTACAATGAACCAATCGTGAAAATAATGAGCACGCCGCGCGCCGACGGCTTCCGCATGTCCGGCGAATTTGAGCCGCATGCCGGCTGCTGGATGGCCTGGCCCTGCCGGCCAGACAACTGGCGCAACAGCGGCGCTCCGGCCCAACGCGCGTTCGCCCACGTGGCCACGGCCATTGCCGAGTTCGAGCCGGTGACGGTGTGCACGAACAGGGCCGATTGGCCGCAGGCACGGGCGCTGTTGCCGGCCCACATTCGGGCGGTCGAAATGGCCTCGGACGACTCGTGGTTGCGCGACCAGGGGCCGACGTTTGTGGTGAATGATTTTGGCGATATTCGCGGCATCGACTGGCAGTTCAATGCGTGGGGCGGCATGTATGCGCCGCATGATCAGGATGCACTCATTGCCCAAAAGATTCTGGAGTTGGAGCGCCTGCCGCGCTATGCCTGCGAGATGGTACTGGAGGGCGGCGCAATTCACGTGGATGGCGAAGGCACCTGCATCACCACTGAAGAATGCCTGCTCAATCCCAATCGCAACCCCGGCCTGAGCCAGGACCAGATCGAAGCCGTGTTGTGCAATTACTTGAATGTCGAGCGCGTGATTTGGTTGAAGCACGGCGTCTACATGGACGACGATACCAGCGGCCATGTGGACAATCTGTGCTGCTTTGCCCGGCCTGGCGTGGTAGCCCTATTGTGGACCGATGACGCAGCCGACCCACAGTATGCGCGCTCGCACGATGCTTATGCGCGCCTCAGCGAGACGCAGGATGCGCGTGGCCGGCGTTTGCAAGTGGTGAAGGTGCCCATGCCGACGCCGTTGCATCTGACCGCAGATGAGGTGGCGGGGTTGAGCCCTGGAGCCATTGCGCGCCGGCCGGGCACCCGCCTGGCCGCCAGCTATATCAACTTTTATATCGCCAACGGCGGCATCGTCATGCCCGCGTTTAATGCGCCTGAAGATGCAGCGGCACAACGCATCATTCAGAGCCTGTTTCCCGAGCGCCGCGTCATTCCCGTGTATTCTCGCGAAATTTTGCTGGGCGGCGGCAATATCCATTGCATCACCCAACAGCAACCGGCTTGAACCCATGTCTGAACCCTCACTTCCCAGACTCGACTTCGCCACAGTTGAAGACTACGCGGCACAATTCACCCGCGTGGAGGTGTGGGAGCCATATGTGCGCGCCCTTTGCCAGCGTCATGGCATCGGCAATTACAGCTACCACATCATTGCCGCCGACTTGGCTGGCACTAACCCTGTCTTCATCATCGAAAAGCAAGATGAAGCGCCAGAGCAAACCCGGCGTTGGGTGGTCAAAATGTACGAAACCCGGCTGTTTGATGGCGGGCAAAGTTGTGCCATGGAGCGCGCCGTCTACGGCCTCATCGCCCAACACCCCCACATTCCCGCACCGGCATTGCTGGCCCACGGCGACGTGTTCGGCGATGGCTGCTGGCCCTATAACGTCATGAGCTTTGTCCCAGGCCGCAGCCTTGAGCATGTGTTAAACGCGTTAAGCACGGCCGACCGGCACCACATTGCCGCATTTCTAGGCCGGCACTTGCGAGCCTTACACAGCCTGCCCACCTCGCCGGATGTGCTTGGCGCGCGCGAGCCGTTTCGAGATTTTCTGCACACGCAATATGTAACATGTGAGCAACATCAACGCGAATGGGATGCGCTGCCGGCACATTTGTTGGACACGCTGAATCGTTATCTCATCGATGAGGCCGAGTGGGACACGGCGCTGCTGGAGCCGACGGCTCGCCTGATTCATGCGGACCTGAATGCCGATCATGTGCTCGGCGAATTCACCGACGCGCCTCAGCCAAAATGGCAGCCCACCGGCATCATCGACTTTGGGGATGCGCGCGTGGCCGACCGGCTGTATGAGCTGGTGCCGTTGCATCTGGGCTTGTTTCACGGCGATAGAAATGTGTTGCGCGCCTTCATGGCCGCCTATGGGCCTGATGAAGATGTGCAGCGCAATTTTGTCCGGCGAGCGATGAATTTCACGCTCTTGTTTCAGTTCAATGCGCTGGGTTGGGTCGCCGAGGCCAAATCAGCATCCTCGTGGGAGGCTCTGGCCGCCAGCATTTGGGATTACGCACCATGAAATCTGTCACACTTTGGATCTCGCTATTCATCCTGTTCGCGCTGATGATGGCGCTGGCCTTATCACCATTACCATCATCAGCGTCATCGCAAGTTGCGCCGCAATCTCAACCGTTTGCTCCCGTCGATGTGGCCGCGGCCAAACTCTCGCCGTGGGTGCTTGAGAACACCAACGCCGGCCAGCAAGCCGAGTTTCTGGTGATGCTGGGCGAGCAGGCCGATTTGAGCGGCGCCGACCGGCTCCCCACTCGCGAGGAAAAGATTCGCTATGTGCGCGAGCAATTGATCGAGGTCGCAACTCGCACACAGGGGCCGTTGCTGAAATTGCTCGCGCAACAAAAGGTGCCGCACCGCTCGTTCTTCATCGCCAATGCGGTGTGGGTGAAGGGCAACCGCAGTGTGGCCGTGCGCCTGGCCCGTGAGTCGCGGGTGGCCCGCATCGACGGCAATCCCAGCATCCTCGCCATTCCAGAGCCTGAGCTTCAACCTGGTGCTCAACCCGGTGCCAAGCCAGACAAAAAACCGGCCACCATCAACTCGCCGCAAGCCCCGCTCAGTGTGTTGTGGAACATCTCGCAAACCCACGCGCCACAGGTGTGGGCCATGGGGTTCACCGGCCAGGGCGTTGTGGTGGGCGGGCAGGATACCGGCTACGCATGGGCGCACCCGGCGATCAAAAGCCAATATCGCGGCTGGAACGGCAGCACGGCCGATCACAACGGCAACTGGCACGATTCGATTCACACCACCGGCAGCTCATGCGGCGCTGACTCACCCATACCCTGCGACGACGGCTACCACGGCACGCACACCATGGGCACAGTGGCCGGCGATGACGGGGCCGGCAACCAGATCGGCATGGCCCCTGGTGCGCAATGGATCGGCTGCCGCAATATGGAAAACGGCTACGGCACACC
>Ga0105048_10005367_pt1 | contig 20727 bp, 17 predicted proteins | sample MAT05_FD_78382 | JGI IMG/M metagenome (GOLD analysis project Ga0105048, IMG submission 78382) | Freshwater microbial communities from Lake Fryxell liftoff mats and glacier meltwater in Antarctica - MAT-05 | ecosystem: Environmental > Aquatic > Freshwater > Ice > Liftoff microbial mat | place...
ATAATAAGTGCGAACATCAAAAGGCAATTTGACGAAGTAAAGAAGACCTGACCAAGAAAAAATTACATTTTTTCGGGATGTGAAATTTTTGTTTGTGAAAATTGGGTTGATGGAAGTTGCCTTTACTTAATGTTACGGTCTAAATTAACTTGATAGTTTTGAATTTAAGTTGACCACATTCTTTTGAAAGTGGACCACGTACCATTCTATATCCGCCAGATTCTACTTTTTGGGTTGTGCTAAAATGAAATTTAATTAAGTGCATCAATTCAAATTTGCAGAATTAATTCACATGTAAGATGAAATGGCGAAAGAAGCTATTAATCTGATTAAATATATTGATTTGCTGACCATCGGTAGCAATAATTTTTGGGTTAAAACCATTGTATCTGTAGAGCAAAATTTTAGCTATTGTGATATTTCACTATTTTTATTTTGAAATCAGTACCTTTAATTTGTAGAATTTTCTACAGCACGTTAATCGTTGTTAAACTTCAGTGTAGAAAATTGTTACTAGCTTTTGGAATAATACCGATTAAACAAAATATAAAGTCCAAAACCGCCAACAGACTCACTGTAATCGTATTTTGTTATATCGGCATAAACAATTGGAAGATTATGAAAATCTTTGGACCATTTAAGATTACAATTGGTATAAGTTGCATCAAACCATAGTGATTTTTTTCATCTAAAAAAGCATTGCACTTGCAGGCACCAAAGTGATTCACCTTTACTGCAATCAATAAAAACCACACGGGACTTTAGCATTCATCTAAGCTGTATTATTACAGCAACAGCCTTCAATAATCTACCACAAGAACTACGTGTTCTTCGAGATTTTTAAGCAACGTGTCATTGATAATAGATCCATTTTGGTCTATCATTTTATCGATGCCAGAAATTTTTGGTTTTGAATAATGAACGTGAATACGCAGGTAATGCAGAATACCTGTAAGATGCTCCTGCCCTCTTAGGTTGCCTGCGTGACCATCAGAAATTCCTACTATTGCTGCTTTTTTGTCTCTGAAATTTACAGGCGGAATAGCATCTATAAACGTTTTTAAAATGCCCGGAAAACTGCCATTATACTCCGGAATGATAAACACAAATTTGTCTGCTTTTGTAATATACCGATCTATGATGTCAATTAATTGCGGACTTTTTTTACCATACATATCATTGTATGCAAAATCCCCAGGAAGATCTTTCAGCGATAAATATTGCACCTCTACACCGTGACTCGCGAGCAAATCACAATATACTTTGGACACTGCTTCAGTTCTACTGTCTGATCTGTTGGTTCCGGAAATAACGGTTATCATATTCTAATTATTCACTCGGCCCGAATGAGAGACCAAAGCTAGGTATTTTAATTTTTTATATCGATTGCTACAACAGACTGTTTAAACGCTTGTTCACTCTATTTTTGACAATGACTGGATCGACAGTTGGCTTTCGCATCCAATTAGCTCTTGTACTTATGAACAATCAAGAAAAAAAATCCCTTGTCTTTCAGCCATTGACGCGATTCTTTAATTGTAGCTAAAAAGTCTAACCACTTAGCTATCAGAGCCAAATAAAAACTTATCAACCGCAGATTCACAATTGGTGTGTGCAAAACTTTGGGTGTTTCACGGTTATGTTTCACGGTATCTTCGCAGAAAGGCAGGCCGTTGTGCACACAATGTATACAATCTCTCAACCTTATCAACCAAACCTCAAATCAATAATAAACAAGAGATGGGAAAAATAATAACCGTTGCCAATCAAAAAGGTGGAGTTGGAAAAACTACCACTGCAATCAATCTAGCTGCAGCTTTGGGTATCTTGGAATTTAAGACACTTCTTGTTGATGCTGATCCGCAAGCAAATGCAACCAGTGGAGTCGGAATCGACCCAAAAGATGTAAAAGCAGGAATTTACGAATGCCTTGTTAATGACATCAATCCAAAAGATTTGGTTATTACTACAACCAATCCGAATCTGGATCTTATTCCCTCTCACATTGACCTGGTCGGTGCTGAGATCGAATTGATTAATGTTCAGAACAGAGAATATATGATGCGCGGTGCACTTGGGAAACTGCGCGATGATTACGATTTTATCATCGTTGATTGTTCACCATCTCTCGGCTTAGTTACTGTAAACGCACTTACTGCCTCCGATGCAGTGATTGTTCCAGTTCAATGCGAATATTTCGCACTCGAAGGGTTGGGCAAATTGCTAAATACAATCAAAATTGTACAACAAAAACTGAATACAGATCTCACCATAGAAGGCATTCTCCTTACTATGTACGACTCGCGACTTCGTCTAAGCAATCAGGTTGTCGAAGAGGTTAAAATGCACTTTCAGGAAATGGTATTCGATACAATTATTCACCGCAATACCACACTCGGCGAAGCTCCTAGCTTTGGACAGACCATCATTATGCATGATGCCAGCTGCAAAGGCGCAGTAAATTACCTCAACCTTGCAAGAGAAGTATTGCAAAAGAATGAGATGACTAAAATGAAAAACGAAGACAAATACATTCAAGTAGACAATGGCTAAAAAACAGGCGTTAGGCCGAGGATTAAGCGCACTTTTGGAGAGTGCAGCGCCCCAAGGAAGGGAAAAAACAGAATACACCAGCGTGATTACTGCTGAGCAAGAAACATCTCCTTCAAAACCTGTTTTGGCTGAGATTGGCAATGTAGCAGGACCAATCTCTTTGCTTCGTATTTCACAGATTGAGGCAAATCCATTTCAGCCTCGACTAGATTTTGATAAGGATGCCATGCGCGAACTTGCACAGAGCATCAAGGAATTGGGACTCATTCAGCCAATAACAGTTCGTAAAATATCTGCGCAAAAATTTCAGATTATTAGTGGTGAACGACGTTTCCGTGCTTCGCAAATGGCAGGACTTGAAGAAGTTCCTGTGTATGTGCGCAGCGCAAACGACCAAGCAATGCTCGAAATGGCGCTTGTGGAAAATATTCAGCGCGAAAACCTGAATGCTATTGAGGTCGCTATCAGCTACAAACGTTTGATGGAGGAATGTAATCTGAATACTGAAAGACTTGCTGAACGTGTTGGAAAGGACCGCACCACAGTTACAAACTACGTGCGTCTGCTCAAATTGCCTCCCGAAATTCAAATCGGCATCATAGAGAAAAAAATATCGATGGGTCATGCTCGCGCTCTTATCAACACAGAGCCTGAGGCCAAAAAGTTAAAAATCTACAAGCTCATACTAGACAAAGATCTTAGCGTTAGACGCGTGGAAGAACTTGCCAAAGAAGATGATGCACCAAAACTCTTTAATACAGAAAAACCAATTCTGCCATTGGAGTTTCAGAAAATGCAAGCTGATTTGCGATTAAAATTTGGTAAAAAAGCCAAGTTGCAACGCACACCACATGGACTTGGTAAAGTTGAAATTCCATTTGCTACTGATGATGATTTACAAAGAATCGTTGACATGTTGGAACTATAGCGCTCTGTGCCATCTTGCGGACGATTTGCCTGCAACCATTCAACATACTATAATTAGAAAATACCCATCCGGATTATTCATAACTGCCCAACTGAGTTCGCTCAGATGGGCTTTGTTGTTTACAGTAGTTCTCGCAGGTCTATCAACCATTGCACAAATTGACTCAACTGCTCTTGATACTGCATTTGTGGATATGTCTGGCGCTCAAGAAAACTCTAAATTCGCCAAAGGATTTAATCAAAAATGGAATATGCAGCCACATTCTCCGCTAAAAGCAACCATTTATGCGGCTGTTCTTCCGGGAGCGGGTCAAGCTTACAATAAGAAATACTGGAAGATGCCCATTGTTTATGTAGGAATGGGAACATGTGTTGGATTTATTATTTATAACACAAAAAAATACAGGTACTTTAAACAAAATTATATTGCACAGATAGATGGCGACCCAACTACAAATTCTACCTCCGATGCTATTAATCTTGATGAACTTCAAGATCAACATCATAGATGGATGGATGTAAGTTATATGGCATTATTTGGGGTTTATCTGTTTCAAATTATTGATGCCAATGTTGATGGGCATCTATTTTATTACAATATTGACAAGGATTTAAGCATACAAATGCAGCCATGTTTGATACCGATAGGTAACATAAATCCTGGATTGGGACTCACACTAAAATTCTGAATAAACAACTTTACACTAGAATGAAAGTAGCCATTATAGGATATGGAAAAATGGGTAAGGAAATAGAAGAAATTCTATTACAACGTGGGCATGAAATTACACTTCGTTCCAATGCAGAAAAACCATTTATGTCGGAGGATCTTGCAGACAGTGATGTGGCGATCGAGTTCTCTACTCCGGAAAGTGTCGTTGACAATATCTTCAAATGTTTTGAGGCCAATTGTCCTGTTGTTGTAGGAACTACAGGTTGGTACAATCGATTGAATGAGCTAAAAAGTGAAGTATCCTCGCGCAATCAAAGTATGATGTATGCGAGTAATTTTTCTATTGGTGTGAATCTAGTTTTTCATATCAACAAACTTTTGGCTCAAGCCATGGATGAACTTGAAGAATATGATTCGGCAATACTCGAAATTCATCATTCAGCAAAACTTGACAAGCCGAGCGGAACTGCCATCACATTGGCCGAAGGAATACTGGACAAGCTGAAGCGCAAGACAAAGTGGGTGAATGATGTGACCACAAACCCAGAAGAGTTGAGCGTTATTTCGCAGCGTGAAGGAGAAGTTGCGGGCACCCACGTTGTCACTTACTCCTCTCCGGTGGACCATATCAGTCTTGTGCATCAGGCCATCAATAGAAAAGGATTTGCACTGGGTGCAGTAAAAGCTGCCGAATGGCTTAAGGATAAAAAAGGCACTTTTTCAATGAACGACTTTTTGAAATTTTAATAAGTATGACCTGTGGAATGTTCGCATATTCACACCCTCACAAAAAACGAATACAATAAAACTCACACATGATACCTTGGATTGTTCTTTTATTATTGATTGTTGTTTACTGCATAACGCTGCCATCGCTTTTAAAAAGAGCAGGAGTTAAAAATGCCGTCCTTGGATATATTCCAATCGTTCAGTTTGTGCCATTTCTTCAGGCCATCAAAAGACCATGGTGGTGGTTTATCCTGTTGCTTGTGCCAGGTGTAAATATGATTATGCTCATCATTATCAATATTGAACTTGGAATCGCATTCAACAAGCGCAGCACCAAAGACCAATGGACATTTGGAGCATTGCCTTGGTTTGCATTGCCACCACTCGCATTCAAAGACACACAATCAATTTTTGTTGGCCCAAGAGATTGGACAGGAAAGAAAAAAAGCACCGCGCGCGAATGGGGCGAAGCAATTGTTTTTGCAGTTGTTGCGGCATCTGTTATACGAAGCTTTTTTATTGAGGCATTTACTATTCCTACCGGCTCGATGGAAAATAGTATGCTTGTTGGCGATTATCTATTTGTGAGCAAAGTGAGTTACGGAGCCAAATTACCTCAGACTCCAATGTCCGTTCCTTTTGTGCATAACGCGCTTCCAGGAAGTATGACCAACAGTTATGTCGATTGGTTTAGTTTGCCTTATTTCCGTTTGCCGGGCTTGGGTAAAGTTGAGCGATATGATGCCGTAGTTTTTAATTTTCCAAATGGAGATACCATACTAGTTGACCCCTATTATGCAGGACACAACTATCATGAGCTGTTGCGAGGTGAGGCCATTCAAATGGCCGCTGTGACCAACAAAGTCACAACACAAGAGCAAGCATTTAATATCTATGTAAAAAATCGAGGCAAATACGAAGGCATGGCGCGCAACAACTTCGAGGTAAAAAAAACGTGTCTTTCTTGTGGAGGAATGGGTCGTGGGGTAAAAATTGAAGGCATTCGAGCGAGACCAATGGATAAAAAAGAAAACTATGTAAAACGTTGTATAGGGTTGCCGGGTGAGACATTAGAGATTCGAGATCGTGTTGTATATATAAACGGATCACCAATCGAAACTCCCGAAGGAGCAATGTTTGATTACCTCATCAACTTTAGTAGTTCAAAAAGTGCCAAGGATGCACTAACCGAACTAGAAGTGGCACCGGGAAACATCATGGCTGAATGGCAAAAAAAATGGGTAACAGGAATGACTATAGCTGTGCCACTAACGGCAGCAGGTTTCGAAAAAATAAAAACAATGAACGGCATCGACAGCATCGTTGTAAGTAACGATTCGCTTGTAGAAAACAACATGATGAGTTTATTTCCAAATTCACCAATGGAACAATTTAGCCACTCAACAAGAGATAATTTCGGGCCAATTCATATACCTGCAAAAGGCGAAACAATTAATTTGACACCGGAAAATATTGCAATCTATAAACGCAGCATTATAGCCTATGAAAGTAATACTTGGGAACAACGTGATGGAGCAATTTTAATAAATGGTCAACCCGCCACATCCTATACATTTAAACAAGACTACTATTGGATGATGGGAGATAATAGACACCACTCCGCAGATAGCAGATATTGGGGCTGGGTGCCAGAGGATCACGTTGTTGGCAAACCTGTGTTTACTTGGTTAAGTAAAAATCAACCGGGACATAATGGCAATTCTGATTTCCGTTTCAACAGAATGTTTAAAACAGTTAAATAGGAAATTTTATTGATGAATAATCGTACCGATTCATCCGGAATTCAGCGTGTAATTCCATTGTGTTGTTTTCCTTCCATACATTGGTTGTTACTCACGTTGGATGAAGATGTTATTATCGATAAACATGAAAATTATGTCAAACAGACTTTCAGAAATCGATTCGAAGTATTATCGGTGAATGGTAGATTGACTCTTACTGTGCCAGTTGTTGGACAAAAAGGACAGAAGATTCCTACTACAGAACTAGCTCTTTATGGCAACAAATGGCGCAGAGAAATTTGGAATGCACTGAAATCAGCTTATGGTCGTGCTGCTTACTTCGAATTTTACTGCGGTCAATTGCAGGAAATAATTCTTGGCGAACAAAAAACGTTGGCAGATTTTAATTTGGAAACATTGGACTTTTTTCTAAAAACATTAAAAATTCCTAGTAAAGCAAGTTGGTCCGATTCCATTCTAGAAAGGATAAATTCCGATAAATACCTTTTTATAGATCGTCAATTCGAACCTGAATTTCAATGGTCGCAACTTCCCTCCTATTTGCAGGTATTTGCAGATCGACTGCCTTTTGAGTCTAACCTTTCCATCCTTGATTTGATGATGAACAGAGGACCTGCCTCGTTAGAATATTTATTATTCATAAAAAATAGTGAATACATTTCACAATAAGAGTCTTTTGAAGCCAATTTTGTGTAGCATATTGCTACGCTGTAACACCATCATTTATGGCGCATGTTAGTTTGACAAAATGAAATCAAAACGCAACGACTTACTGCAACTAATAATAACGCTGTCCATTATTTTGGTAGCTTCATTTGTTCTTACTGGCTTTTTTTTTAAGTGGGATCTTACAGAGGAAAAAAGACATTCCCTTACACCGGCCACTATCGAAATGCTGGAGAAACTTGATGATAATATTTTCATTCGCTGTTATCTGCACGGAGAGTTTCCTGCAGAATTTAAACGACTCGAACAAAGCATACAGGAAAGACTAGATGAGTTTCGCGATTACAGTGAAGGCAAAATAGATTATGAATTTATTGATCCTTACGCGGTCGGTGACAAAAAACAAGTGCAGGAAGTTTTTAAGGCACTTGATGAAAAGGGCTTACAATTCACCAATATTTCTTTTGATGAAAATGGCACACAGAGCAGCAAGTTAATTTGGCCTGCAGCCATTCTTGAGTATCAGGGAAAAGAATATGCTGTACAATTTTTCAAATCGGAAATGGCAGCACCGGGTGAAGCTATGATCAACAACTCTGTAAACAATTTAGAATATGAACTAGCGAGTAGTTTGAGAAAAATTACTCGAAGCAAAAAACCTGCAATCGGAGTTTTGCAAGGGCACAAAGAATTGAACGAGTTACAAATGGCCGATTTACTTTATGGGCTTAATGAAAACTACGCGTTGGAACCTGTTTATATCGACTCACAAGTAGATGCGCTGAGTGACAAACTAGATAATATGAAGTATAGAGTGAATCGTTATGATGCACTCATCATTGCCGGCACTGATAGTCTCGTTAACGATAAAGAAAGAGTTATCATTGATCAGTACCTCATGAATGGAGGCAAAATACTTTGGCTGGTTGACGCATTAAAAATGAATATGGACAGCCTTCGCGGAGCACAAACAGCAATGGCTCTGAGCAATGAAAATGGATTCTATGAAATGTTATTTGAATATGGAGTTCGTCTCAATCGCGCTTTGGTAATCGATTTTCAAGGAGCCCCAATTATACTTGATGATGGTCCAAAAGGCAATCAACGCAATTATGTTGATCGCACAAATTACTACTCCCCGTTGATGTTATCGCCAAATAATCCTCATCCAATTACAAGCAATCTAGATCCCATAAAACTCGAATTCGCAGGAAGTTTAGACAGTGTAAATCCAAATCCAGAAGTCACAAAAATCAAAATTCTTCAGACATCAGAACTTGCAAAAGAGTTAAAAGCCCCTGCACGAGTTGATCTCGAGTTGTTGCGATTCGGACCTGAATATTTTAAAACAGGAAATAAACCAAATCAAATCATAGGGATGATCTTGGAGGGACAATTTCCGAGTGCTTTCAAAGATGTATTGGGACCTGTGCTTCGCAACAGTCCTGATTTTGCTTTCAGAGATAAAAGTGCGCCAACAAAAATGATTGTAATTGCAGATGCCGATATTGCTCGCAACAAAGTGAGCGTGAAGGATGGTAAACCGATGCCTTTGCCACTTGGCTATGAGCCGCAATTCAGGAGAGTTATTTATGACAACAAAGAGTTTCTGCTTAATTGTATGAATTATTTATTAGACGATCAAGCATTGATAAGTGTGCGATCAAGATCGATAGAACTGCGCAAACTTGATGATGCACTTGTTCAAGAATATCGAACTAGAATTAAACTTGAAAACACTGCCCTTCCGATTGGAATCGTTCTACTAACCGGAGGCATCCACTATTGGCTTCGAAGAAAAAAATGGGCAACTGTTGAAGCCGCTTAGCTTGATCTTTTAATGACTCTGTGACAAATGTTTTTATCTAATATGAAAAAAAATCTGATACTGTTTTCTATTCTTGTAGCGCTTTTGGCAGCGGCATATTTTGTTTATCAAAAAGGAGGAAAAAGTACCTTATCCGATAAGCCGTTATCTGACTTTACCATAGAAGATACATTAAGTGTCAACAAAATAGTAATAACAGATCACATTGGCAATATTGCTAAAATTGAACGACAGCAAGGGATGGGATTATGGAAGCTCAACGACAAATACTTTGCACGCAAAGATGCCGTGGACTTAATTTTGAAGACCATGAAGATGATTCGTGTTCGCGGAAACGTATCTGAAAAAGCACGAGATAACATGATGAAAATTCTCATCACCGCCGGCAAAAGAGTTGAAATTTATCAAGGAGGAAATCAGCCTTCAAAAATTTATTACATTGGAAGTCCGACTCCGGATCATACAGGAACCATAATGCTACTTGAAATCCCCGAAGTTGGTCGAAGCCAAGAACCATACATCACACACATGGAAGGTTTCACCGGGTTTTTATCAACGCGATTTTTCACATCGGAATTAGAATGGCGATATACAGGAATATTTGAATATCCGGCACTCGACTTTTCTGAAGTCAAAATTATCAATCATCTTATTCCTGCTTCATCAATTTCAGTAATATACACCGGAGGTAATGAAATTCGGATAATGGCAGGATATGACCATGCGACAAATCAATTTTCGAATACAGTCCAGAATTTTGATACTTTAAAAGTAAAAGATCTTTTGTTGTTGTTTAAAAAAGTCCACATTGAATCGTTTAATACTTTACTCAAACCAGAGGCAGAAGATTCAATGCGCAATATTATGCCCGCTTACACAGTGCAAATCAAAGAAAAAAACGGCGGCACAAAATCAGTTGATCTTTATCTAAAACGAGCGGCAAACGTAGCATACGACGAGGACGGTAATTTAGCACCCTGGGACAAGGAGCACCTGTGGGCGCGTACAGATGCAAATGAGTTTGCACTGGCCCAGTTATATACATTTGAGCCTTTGCTGCGACCATTGGATTACTATACATCAACGTCAAATTAAACAGAACGCTTTTTTAATATGAGTTCAGAAGAAATTATAAGCAAAACTGAAGAATATGTAAAAGAAGAACTTGCCGGAGCTGAGGCAGGGCATAATTGGTGGCACATAGAGCGCGTGCGCAGAAATGCAAATCGAATTGCTAATACAGAAAATGTTGATACACTCGTAATAGAACTTGCGGCTCTTTTACACGACATTGCCGACAGTAAGTTTAATGATGGCGATGAATCAGTTGGTCCCAGCAAAGCACGTTTATTTATGCAGTCGATTCAGGTTAATGCATCTGCTGCAGATCATGTGGTAAAAATCATAGAAAATATATCATTCAAAGGCGGGCACAAAAACTCAGATTTTAGTTCAATGGAACTTGATATAATCCAAGATGCCGATCGTTTGGATGCTTTAGGAGCAATTGGTATTGCGCGAGCTTTTCACTATGGAGGGTTTAAAAACAGAGAGCTTTACGATCCGGAAATCAAGCCCAATCTACACATGTCAAAAGAAGAATACAAAAACTCTACTGCTCCAACTATCAATCACTTCTATGAAAAACTTCTTCTCTTAAAGGATAAAATGAATACGAAAACCGGAAAGCTCCTCGCTCAAGAACGTCATGATTTTATGCTCTTATACCTCGAGCAATTTCACCTTGAGTTTGAAGCAAAACCGATCTTAAATTCATGAGTATTGATTCAAACGTAATTCGTAATTTAAAATTCGTAATTCATACTTACCCACTCACTTCTTGACCGCTAATACCTCTTGTCCTGATTGAAACAAGGTCAGCGCATCCACTACTCCATCTTTGTTGATTCTGAATTCGATTTCAGCAGCAACGACTTTCAGGAAAAAACGATTTTCTGTTTTGGCAAACAATTCAAATTTCGATTGTCCTGTAGCCTGAGCCATCAGTCTATTGTCTTCCTTTGTTACCACAAATGAGAACCCCGGTTGCACTTCGTATTCACCTACAAATTTGTCAAGATTTTTTGGATCAACCTTTATTTCTTCAACGACCACAATTTTTTCATCCGATTTAGATCCCTTCGACATTACTGAGCGATTTGAAAAAATCACATCCATTTTATTTTTTTTCTGCGGTGTAAATTCAATCGCAGAAAACGAGTCTTCGTAATAAAACTTATTAGTCGCAACAGGAATCAGTTTGAAGCGTGTATTCGTCTCACGTTGACTGTACAAAACTCCATCATCAAATGTGATCGTTCTTTTTGAACCATCCTCAAATTTATAAATACCAATAAGTTTTTTGAGCTCCTTCACATCATATTGTATTGCTTGAAAGGCGCTAGGGTATGGTTTACCGGCAGCAATAGCTGCTATTTTTGTAGAGATGGATGAAGGACCAATATCATCGCGATTGGTGAGCATTATTACATAAACACCAACCTCGGGCAGCCAAATTCCGTTGGTAGAAAATCCAAAAATTCCTCCGCTGTGCTCAATAGATTTTAAACCATTTATATCATCCAAACCCCAACCATATCCGTACGCAATTTCTTTTCCATCATTTAATTTAGCAGAGGTCCAAGCTAGATTTATTGTTTCTTGCTTAACAAGTTTATTACTTGTAACAGCCTCATTCCATTTTAGCATATCATCCACTGAACTCATTATCGAACCCGCAGCATAAGGCTGAGTTAAACTTAAATACTCAGCATTTACAAAATCAACTTGCCTCTGATACCCAGAGGCTCTATTAGGAATAATCCGTGTATGTTCGCCATAGTAAGAATTTTCCATTTTTAAAGGCTCAAAAATTTTCTCCTCAAGAAATTTTTGATACGACATACCCGAAGCCTTTTCAATTACATAACCAAGAATAAAATAAGCCGAATTATTGTAATAGTATTTATCTCCTGGCGCAAAATCCATAGGCTCATCTTTAAAAATAGCTATCATTTCAAGTGGAGAATAATCTAGACGCCAAACTTTGGCCCATTCTTCCATTTCTGTGTAACTCTTTATTCCGGAAGTATGAGTCAGCAAATGATGTACTGTTATTTTATTACCTGCTGTAGGATAATCAGGAATAAATTTTGTGATTTCATCTTGTAAACTGAGTTTTCCGCTTTCTACCAGCATCAATATTGACACGGCGGTAAACTGTTTACTGATTGATCCGATCTCAAAAACCATTTCGGGTTTCATAGAAACACCCAATTCCATATTCGCCATGCCAAATGCCTTGCGATAGATGACCTTGTTGTCTTTGGCGATCAATAATGTTGCACCTGGCTCATTTGGATTATACGCATTCGAAATCAAATCATCGATTTGACTTTCGAATGATTGTGAATTTATCGACTCAACAAAACTTAATGTTACAAATACAAAAGTGATTAGTTTTATTCCAATAGAAATTTTTGTCATGGTTGAAGATTAGTTAAGACGTAAATGGGCTGTAGAATTCTATCGTCTATTTAGAAGATAAAATTCAGATTACAAATGTGATAAAAGTTCTTTACAAAACTTGGATTTAGATGATAAGCGGTTTCACAAAAGGATATAATGTTACCAAGCAATCTCAACGATTATTTACCAAGCTCTGCATCAATTTTTCTAAACCTGAGCTTGCTCCTTCTTTAACCGCAATAAAATCTCGTAGATCTCGCAACTCGGGAGTATTTGGATCAATAATGTACTTCTCTTTTGCTAAGTCGGCATATTTCACAAGCCCCGCCGCCGGATAAACCTGAAGTGAAGTACCTACCACCACAAGGATATCTGTTTTTCGAATTATTTCGATCGCCGATTCGATCATTGGAACCTCTTCACCAAACCAAACAATGTGAGGTCTTAATTGAGAATCTTTTTCGCAATGGTCACCCCATTTTATTTCCCAACCATCAATATCATAAATCAATTCGGGATAGTCTGTACTTCTTGACTTTACGATTTCGCCATGAAGGTGCAGAACATTTTTACTTCCCGCTCTTTCGTGGAGATCGTCAATATTTTGAGTGATGATTTGAACATCAAAAAAATTCTGAAGAACAGCTAACGTTTTATGACCGGCATTTGGCTGAGCTTCTCGAATTTGTTTTCTGCGAATGTTATAAAAATCAAGAACAAGAAGAGGATCTCTATTCCATCCATCCGGAGAAGCCACATCTTCAATACGGTGATTTTCCCAAAGTCCATCTGAACCTCGAAATGTTGGAATACCGCTTTCTGCGCTCATTCCAGCTCCGGTCAGTGCAACCATTCTTCTCATAGAATTCATTCGATTTATTTTCTACAAAAAATTAACTCTTTACTAGAAACTGAAAATTTAGTTAGGACACGAAGAACCGTACAAAGCGATAAATAATAATAAATCTGCGACACTTACAATGCCATCTTCATTGAGATCGCCCGAACAAGAATTGCTGTAAGGTGCAAAAAAACAACTGTTATCATCGACTGTGGCGAGGGCATTGAAGTTGATAGCTTCACTGTAAGTACAGCCCGGAATGCCAACATTACAGCAACCAATAACCTGAACGGTTGCGCTATAAGTGCCGCTGCTGCCTGCGTTGGATGCGGTAAGTTGGACCTGTTGGTCACCCAAAGAATTAAAACAAATTCCTGTAGGATTTTGAATCAAAGAGCTCGAAACCGCAGCTCCATTAAAAGACCACGACCATTGATTTGGACTTTGTGTGCTGATGTCAGTAAAGTTGATGCATTGACCAAGACAAACAATAGGATCGGAAATTGTAAAATTAGCTATCAGATCAGGTTGAGGAATCGTACAGCACTGACTAACCGAAGTGTTAAATGTGGCATTCTGCCAGCAGGCATATTGCGTTTGGTACGTGCGAAGTGTACCTCCAAACTCATTCAAAAAATAAGCGATAACTTGTTCTGAGGTGTTACAACCACCTTGCCCCCCAACACCACAACTGTAGGCACAAATAATTTGCGAATAACCATTAGGATCGGTCATTACCCCTTGAGGTGCAAACAATACCGTGGCGATATTTGATGAAACTCCGTTTATAGTTGTTGAAGAAACACCTGAATTACAATTATCATTTTGTCCAGTAAATCCTGCATACAATACTTCCGTTACATTGCTTACAAACGGTCCGGTAATATTGATCGTACAATTTTCATAGGTACAAACTCCTATTTTTAAATTTGGAATGTTTACATTACAGTTGATGTTGACCACACCCCCATCGTAATTGGTGTAGATAACAACATTGCCATTAGGATTGCATGTCTGAGCGATCAGCCCTCCACAAAAACAAGTTAGCAGAAGCAAAAGTGTAAGATTTTTTTTCATGTAATTGAAGGTGTAAGTTTATGGAAGCAAACAAATTTAGATAAAAAGGAATGTTCAAGATCTGTTGAAATTATGAAATGATAGGAGTGTTTTTAAAATTAATTTTTTTGAGTCAAAATGTCTTTCGGCTGAAACCGGGATTATCTTATACCAATGTTACTTATATGACGGTCCAAACCATTTTTTGAGTTAATGTGGAAAATATGGTTTTGATTGGCGTTTAGCAGAATACAGGTAAATGGAATTGGATTAATACATCAATCGATATGGTATTAATCAAAATTTGCTTCCATTTAAAGATGCAGGCAAATGAATCGCATATTCATTGCCTCCTAAATTTATCAAGAGGCAACTAGCCAAGACATGGTTATCGGCAATAGCCAAAATATCCGAAAAACTCTATATTCATATTGATTAAAATTTTAGACAATCTCTCCCTAAATTCGCTGCGTGTCAGCCGTAACTGCCCTCATAAAAAAAGAAATTCTACTCGAATTCAGACAAAAACACGCTCTTGCCGGAGTTTTGGTTTACGTACTTGCGACTGTCTTTGTATGTTATTTGTCTTTTCAAAAAATAGAAGAAACTCAAATCTGGGGCGCATTGCTTTGGATAACTGGTGTTTTTACTGCGTTTAATGCTATGCAAAAAACTTTTTATTCGGAAAAGCCTGGCACACAATTTTATATGTACACGCTCGCCAATCCTGCACATGTGATCCTGTCAAAGCTGATTTACAATGCGCTCACCGTTGCAATGCTCAATGTGATCAGCCTATTCTTTTTTATCCTCTTTTTTGGAACAAAAGTTCTTGATCAAGCAGATGTTCTGCAAATGTTGACTGGCATTTTACTTGGCAGTACAGGACTTGGATTTTCACTCACCTTCGCCGGAAGTCTTGCATTTAAATCAGGTTCTGGAACCGGATTGGTTGCAATTCTTGGATTCCCTTTGATAATTCCATTGCTGATTACCATGGTGCGGCACACCTCATCGAGTTTAACCGGGGTTTCGTGGGAACTAAATGGACTCAATCTTGTTGTTTTATTCGTTCTCAATTTATTGCCGTTGGTACTTGGGTACATATTGTTCCCATACATTTGGCGCGAATAATTCTGTGATAAGCAATACTGGATTGGGAAACCCGATAGATTTCAAAGCGTTTATGAAGATTTGGTTAAAAGTAATTTGTGTTGCACTACTTGCTTACGTTGCAGTATCAACATTTTGGTATCCACTTATTCCAGCAGGATTACAGGTCAACATCAATAAAATTAATCCTGGAGAAAACCAATTCACACTAACCGGATACAATACACATTTTGTTTCTGAGAAAGAAAATTTGCAAGTATTCGTTGCAATAGATTCTACTGCGCGTTATTGTGGCTCAATCTTAAATGTAATTGACAACAATCATGTCCTTGTTTCAGTAAACCTGCCTGATACGCTTTCTTCAGCCAATATTGCTTTTGTTGCCAATGACAATACAGATGGTTATATAATTGTTGAACAGCCAATCAAAAGTGAAGGTTTTGTATTAATTCCTGGTTACAAAGAAAAAAGTTGTAAGATTTCGGTCATTCAAACTGATCATAAAGGATTTGGATACCCTTATCAGCCTATCATTATGGAGACCATTCGCAATTTGATGTGGCATGTACCAATGTGGTTTACCATGTTTGTTTTGATGACGATTTCATTTATTCAAAGCATAAAATCGCTCAATTCCGGAGGCCGTGCAGACGATAATCTAGATAAATTTCTAGATCAAAAAAAACTATTGATTTCCGATACAAAAGCTGCGATGAGCGCGTCCACGGGATTAGTCTTTTGTTTGCTTGGACTGATAACCGGCTCTGTTTGGGCTCGATTTGCTTGGGGCGCTTGGTGGACCAACGATCCTCAACTCAATGGTGCCATGGTTGTATTTATTGTTTATGTTGCTTATTTTATTCTTCGAAATAGCACGCCTGATTTAGAAAAACGCGCACGTCTATCTTCTATTTTTAACATTTTCGCATTCGTTCTAATGGTAGTTTTATTGATGGTAATGCCGCGTTTCACAGAAGGATTACATCCCGGAAAAAGTGGCAATCCTGCCTTTTCGCAATACGATTTGGACAGTTCGCTCAGAGTTGTTTTCTACCCCGCAGTTTTAGGATTTATTCTCTTGGGATATTGGTTATATCGAATTAACTTGAGCATCCGAAATATTGAAATTTCAAATGATGAAAATGAATATTAAACAACTGATCCTGTGCGCAATACTTGCCATTTCAAGCATCAGTTCATTTGCACAGAGCTCAGGTCTTGAAGAGTTTTTTTATGCTAGTGGTAAAATTCGTGTAGTAATTGTTGTAGCTTCCATTGTGATGACTGGTCTCTTAATCTATGTTTTTACTCTTGACAGAAGGTTGAAAAAATCCACTAAAAAGAAATAGGAACTCAGTGTCATAAAATGCACATCAGAACATACTAAAAAAAATGAAAAAAACACATATAGTAATAATTATCGCTGTTGCAATTGTTTCTGCAATTTTGGTTTCCACCTACACGAGCGCTGTTGATAGCACTACATTTAATGTTGCGCAGTTGGAACCAGGCAAACAGGTGAAGATTGTAGGCGAATTGGATAAAACAAAAGGAATTGAATACAATGCATCAGTAGATCCAAATCTCACTACATTCTACGTGGTGGATAAAGCAGGAAAATCGGAATGCGTCAAGTTAACAGACAAAAGCGGACAGCCAATGGGATTGCTACAATCGGAAAATGTAACCATCGAAGGAAAATACGCAGATGACGGAACTTTTCACGCGTCACACTTGTTAATGAAATGTCCTAGTAAATACAACGATCAAAAACACACCTTGGCTAGCGAACAGTAATGCCAAGCCAGCGGTTATTAATAGTTTGGTTACTATTTTCTTGATGGTACTGACACAGCACCAATCCAACAATACCAGAGCGAAATTAACAACATGGAGAATATACAATATCTCAACGAAAACATTTGGCCCGGAATTCTGGGCAATTTTTTTATAATGCTTGCAATGGTTGCAGCTCTTTTCTCAGCCATTTCTTATTACTTCGCAGCAAAACAACCGGAACAACTTCATTGGAAAAAAGCTGGTCGAATCGGATTTCTTACACATGGAATGAGTGTTATAGGCATTATTAGCACCTTACTTTTTATATTACTCAATCATCTTTATGAGTATAAATATGCCTGGGATCACCTCAATAGTGCGATGCCACTTAAGTACGTATTCAGTTGTATGTGGGAAGGACAGGAAGGCAGTTTCCTTCTTTGGACATTTTGGCATGTCATCATTGGTTTTTGTTTGATGCGGTGGTCACGGACATGGGAGCCACATGTAATGGCTGTACTTGCGCTTGTTCAGACATTTTTGGCCACTATGCTTGTAGGAATCTATTTCGGAGAATTTCAATTTGGAAGCAATCCATTTTTATTGCTTAGAGAGCATCCCACTAACCTTGGATTGCCTTGGACTTCGAATCCTGACTATTTAAGTTTAAAACCATTTCAGGACGGAAAAGGCTTGAATCCGCTGCTCCAGAACTATTGGATGACCATTCACCCACCTACTTTATTCTTGGGGTTCGCCGCTACAGTAGTTCCATTTTTGTATGCAATAGCAGGACTTTGGAAAAAGGATCTCACAGGTTGGATGCGCCCTGCTATTCCATGGGCATTTTTCGGAGTAATGATTCTTGGGACAGGAATATTAATGGGCGGTGCTTGGGCTTACGAAGCGCTTGGATTTGGAGGCTTTTGGGCTTGGGATCCGGTTGAAAATGCATCGTTAGTTCCATGGCTCATTCTTGTTGCAGCCGCTCACTTGTTAGTCATAAACCTGAGAAAACCAACAGCACTATTTGCTGCCCTGGTGTTAAGTATTAGCAGTTTTATTCTTGTCTTGTATTCTACATTTCTAACAAGAAGCGGAGTTCTCGGTGATAGCAGCGTACACTCGTTTGTAGACAGTGGAATACTTGCTCAATTGTTGGTATATCTATTATTCTTCACCGCACTTGCAACGTATTTAATGCTTCATAGTCGCGCTGCCAAAATTATTTATGCATCGTCATGTGCAATCATGTTTCTCCTCGCTATAGGAGATCTTGTAACAGCAAAAGCTATTGCTCCAGAAGAAGCAGAAAAGTTACTTCCCGGCCAAGGAACAATGGTTCCCGTTTTGGCTTTAATATTTATTGTATTGTCTTTGGTTATGCTCGGCAATAGTTATCGCAAACGATTCAGCACAAAAAAATCGGAAGAAGAAGCCTTGTGGAGTCGTGAATTCTGGATGTTTATCGGCGCACTCATTCTTACACTTTCTGCAATTCACATTACGGTTGTTACCTCTGTAAATGTTGGAAATATTTTCCTAACTCCTTTCGAAGGAATAATGAAAAATCTCCATCAATCAACAGGCTGGGATATCTTTAAAAGAATGTCAGAACACAATTTTTCGGCTCCGGCAGACAAGGAGAGATTTGATGTTTATCACAGAATTCAAGTACCTCTCGCCTTCATTTTATTTATCATCGTAGCTATAGGTCAGTATTTGAAATTTAAGAGTACCGACATGAAACAATTCATCAAGAAGATCGTGTTAAGTCTTTTGATCTCAATTGTACTAATAGCACTCATTGTATTTATTATTGATTTTGAAATCAGTGATTTATCATTGTTATTACTTGTGTGGGCTTGTGTTTTCGCCGCCGTTGCCAATGCAAATTACGGAGTTCAAATATTAAAAGGCAAGTGGGATTTGATGGGTGCAAGTGTTGCTCACCTAGGATTTGCATTGCTTATTATTGGCGCTGTCATAAGTACATGGCAGAGTTATTTTATTTCACAAAATCAACGCGGCGATGTCACCACATTAAGCAAGGACTTTAAGAATACCGAAGATCTGCTTGTGCTTAAAGGGGACACTATTGCGATGGGAGATTATTTCATCCATTACAAAGACAAATACAAGAGCGGGGAGCGACTTTTTACAACTGTTGAATATCTCGCCAAACTACCAAAGCAATATACTGAAGGTGATTATGTGCAAGTTTTTGGACAGCCTTTTAGAGCCAAAAAAACGCACGTTGCTTCGGAGAGTTTTCTTCAAGACGCCGGCGATGACAGCCTTTGGACTCAAGTAACGCCTGCAGAAGTTGATGCTCATAACACGGAGCATCTTCAATCATGGCAGCCAGGTGTTCCCGGTGAACGTCTATTTCTTTTAGAGCCCAGCGTTCTAATTTCGCCAAAAGGTAATAGCAGAGAACCTAGCATCAAACATTATCTAGGACATGACTTGTACACGTTTATCAAGTATACAGATATGGAGGAAAAAAAGACCAATGAAGAAGGTTATCTTGAACCTAAAGCGGGAATAGTTCCTGTTGGCTCAGAAATCAAACTCACAGAATTGATCTCAATGCGAATTGACAGTTTGTTGGAAATAGATAAATCCACAATTCCCGCAGGATTGCCAGAAGGAATGACAGGCAAAAGGGCCATTGCTATGATCTACGACGATCATGATTCTGAAAAACTGGTGATACCGATGATTATGCTCGCTGATTCAGTTCCATTTACTTACCCCGTTGAATCGAAGGAATTTAAAATGCTGTTTGCTCTTGCTCAAAAATCGGATGGAATTGAACTTACTGTTCAGAAACATTCTTCGACAGAAAAAGACATGTTGATCATGACAGCTCAAGTGTTTCCTCAAATCAATGTGTTGTGGGTGGGTTGTTTGATAATGGTAATTGGAACCGTAATGGCAATTAGACATAGAATAAAACAATCAAAATCATTGCCCGTAATAATTCCTGACGAGAAATAAGAATTTATTTATTTCCCTTTTATCAAGCAATTATTTCACGGCCATTTCAGTTGGATAAAACCAAAGAAAAACCGAAATTCCAATAATTATAAGATTAGCAACACCAAGCAGGCCTTCATCAAACAAATGCTGAAGATCTCTGCCGACTATATCCGGAGAGTTGACACAATAGGGCACAAAAGCCAGCACCATTAGACCAATTGCAATTTTGTATTTTTCTGGCGATTCCACCAAACGAGCTATTGAATAAAAGATCAATGGCCAAGTCCACATGAAGTGTTCTGTGTCTGTGTGAGCGAGATTTGGAATCAATGCGATAAGTACAAAA
>Ga0105048_10005369_pt1 | contig 20725 bp, 10 predicted proteins | sample MAT05_FD_78382 | JGI IMG/M metagenome (GOLD analysis project Ga0105048, IMG submission 78382) | Freshwater microbial communities from Lake Fryxell liftoff mats and glacier meltwater in Antarctica - MAT-05 | ecosystem: Environmental > Aquatic > Freshwater > Ice > Liftoff microbial mat | place...
CGAATTCGATGCAAGATCGCTTCCGATTCGGCAATCGCTCTCGGTCGGGTTAGCCGACGAGTCCACGACGACAATGCAATACGATTCGCTTGGGCGGTTAGTACAGCAATAGGACCCGCGCGATCCTACCGGTCGCTTCTATTCGCGGCAAATGGAATACGACGATCTAGGGCGAATGATTCGCGTAATTCGCTCGGACTCGACCCCAACTTATAGTTCGGGACTCTCCACCCCCGGCGTCCAAACCGGCTTGGTCGAATCTCGCACGTACGACGCCATCGGTAACTTGAACAGCGAAACTCCGATAGGAGGCGACGCCCAAGCCATCATCCACGTATATGACCGCATGAGTCGAATGATCGAAACTCGGCGCCCGACTGGAACAGCCGAGCAAACCAGAACCAGTATCGAGACGTATCAGTACAACGACGCAGGCAATATCACTGCGGTGGTGGATGCGTTAGGGCATCGGACTGAGTCTTCCTTCGACAAGATCGGACGCATGACGGAGAAGCGAATCGCCGTTCCGAGCGGGTTACCTTTGGTATCCAGCTATCGATACATTACCGATGCGAACGGATACCGTGAGGAACAAACCGATGCGCTGGGGACGACTTCGTACGTGTCGCATTTTGATGGCCTTGGCCGGATCGTACGAGAAGAGATGCGTGGCGATCCCGAAAAGCTGACCACCTACGACGAAGTCGGAAACCTTGCCGGTCAAAAGCAAGGCACCTGGAGCTTTGTTCGCCATTTTGACGCTCGAAATCAATTGGCCAGCGAGACCGATGCGGCTGGAAACATCAAGCGATTTGAGCTGGACCCGCTCGGCAATTTGAGGTTCTTTTTCGATGCGGCTGGGAATGCACCGACTGAATATCGCTACGACGGTCAAAATCGTCGTACTCACGTTATCGACGCCCTCGGGAAAACGGCGACAACCACCTACGACTTGGTCGGGAATGTTGTAGGCGTCGAAGATGAATCCAGCAACAAAACCACTTATCAATACGACGGTCTCAATCGATTGTTGAACGACACGAATAGCTTCGGCACCCGAGCGATGACCTACGACGTCGCTGGAAATCGGGCAAGTACCGTTGACCGAAACGGTCGTCGAATGGAGTATCAGTACAACCGTGGAAATCAATTGCGAACGGATCGATGGCTCGACGCTTCTGGGCAGCTGCTTCAAACCTATTCCTACCAAACTGACGCCAGCAACCGAGTTCTCGGCATTGACGATGGTACGATTTCCTCTCAGTTTGAGTTTTCGGAGGATGCTGCTGACCGCTTGCTGGGTCAGACGATTGCGTTGGCGGGCCAGTCGCCGTTTCAGGTGACCCATACTCCGGATCCATTAGGCCGCCCAATAGCGACCGAGCTTAGGATTGGCGATGGACCCGTCTTGGTGCGAAACACGTTCGACAGAGATTATAGTCGCGATCGGATTGCCCGCATCACACAAGACGGCGCGTTTGCGTCTAAGAAAACCATTGATGTTTCGTATTCGACCGATTTTTCTAATCGATTGAATCAGCTAACTCGCCGAGATAACGTTGGCAATGTCGTGTCTCGAAGCGCGCTGACGTACGACAATCGCGGCAACGTTGGGCAGATTGTCCATACTGCATCTGGATCGAATTTGCAGACGCTTGTTTATACATACAACGCATCGAATGAAGTCGCCAGCCACACCGACGCGGTAGGCTCTGCAACTTATTCGTATGATGCGTTGCATCGGCTCGCAGGTGTCGACTACGCCAATACGTCTACGGATGAATCGTATTCTTACGACGCCAGCGGCAATCCAACACAAACGGCGACGTCTGCGACATTCACGATGGGAAAAGAGAATCGAATTCTCTCGGATGGGGTAAAGAACTATGCCTACGATGCGGAAGGCAATCTGATCACAGCGACTGTGATTGCATCGGGTGCCTTTCGTGAGTATCGATGGGATCATCGCAACCGTTTGCTGTCGGTCGAGGACAAATCCAGCAGCAACGAATTGGTTCAACGCGTCTCGTTTGCGTACGACGGAATGGATCGTCGAGTGCGTCAAACGGTCGAGCGCTCTGGCGCGATCACTTCGGATCGATTGTACGTACACGATGGTGACGACGTGTTGATGGAGTTCGAGTTGGCTGCAAACGACTTGGTTCCCCGCGTTGCCTACCTGCATGGTCCGCAAACCGACCAAGTGTTTGCACAGGACTTCGGCGGTCGAGCATATCAATGGCTGTTGTCCGATCGGCAGGGATCGGTTCGCAACATCATCGATTCAACTGGAGCTTCCTTGGATCAAATTCGATATGACGCATATGGACAGATCTTGTCGCGACAGAATTCGAATATCGTATCGAATTACTTCTACACCGGGCGCACCCTGGATTTAGCGACTGGCCTGTACTATTATCGTGCAAGATATTACGAGCCGACGCTGGGCCGGTTTATCTCGGTTGATCCGTCCGGGTTCAAGGGTGGTGACGATAATCTATATCGCTATGCGGCGGGCAATCCTGTCAACATGGCTGACCCAACTGGGCTTGCCGCCGCACCGAGTGCGGGTGGTTGGATGGCCGGCCAGCACCAGCGAGGTTCGTACCAGAACGTCTCCGCACGAGTGTGGGGAGCGCGCGTTGCCAACCCGTTCGCCGCGACGGCTATGAGTTTCGGTGAATCGTACAAAGAAAACATCCAGACGATCGACAAACGGATCGTCGATAGCTTTAGGGACGTGGCGGCATTTGGAAGCTTTGGTGGAACGTTGGCTTTGAGCCTCACTTCCGGCCAAGGCAGATCCGCGCTGATCCATGGAAATCTCGACGGTGCGCTCAAGGCCGGGGTGCAGTCGCTCCATGGACTTGGGACCTTTACTCAAAAAGTGAAACGCGAAATCAGCAGTACGATGCGCTTCGCTGGCGAACTCTCCAAACGCGGCAATCGAATGGCGAGTTTTGCGGGGGCATCGTCGCTCGATGACCCCGTTACTGCGGGACTGGCCATGTTTGGAGCAGTAGTCGATCACTCGATTGCTCTTGCTGGGAGCATGGGGCTCGCATTTGTTGGAGGAATTGCTGAGCTGACCGGCAACGCTGCAGATGCAGTGGAGTATGGACTTCGTTTCAACGGACTCAAGAGCGACCGTGCCCAGCGCAGGTACTATTCCGATCTTGGCCAGGCCATTGCGGAGAACGGAATTTTGTTGACAGCCAGGGGTGCCGCAGAATCGATGATAAAAGACGTACTGTCTGTCCCGAAACTGATATCCACTGGAAACTCAGCCAGAATCGGCGAACTGCTGGGCGGAGTCATGCCTGGAAGTATCTTTAAGATCGCGGGTGAGATAGGCAGTTCCGCAGCAAGCCTGGTTAAGAGCCTGGGTGCCAAGCGACCATCACGCATATCGCTCTACCATGCACCGACCGAGATATGGGATCGAGGACGCGTCGCGAACCTCGAGTACCAAGAGAACTATTCGTCAAGGTTCAATACCGGTGACCTCAAGGAAGCCTACAACTCGCGAGTGCTCGACGCGAGTGAACATGCAACGAACAACGCGATTATCGACGCCAGCGCGGCGCGGGTCTACGAGTACTTCGACTCACCTGAGGTCAAGGCAAAGTTAAAGGGATTGACCCGCGATCAGATCTCAAACCTTGAGAGAATGTCCATCACCGTTGAGATTTCGCGCGAATTGGTCGAGCCTGGGACTCCGTATAGTTTTGGAAAGCTAGAAGCTCCTGATTTGGACCAATATGTTTTTGGGATCAAGAGGGATGCGGAGGGGGCAACTCAATTGAGACCAGACCTAGTCGAGGAGAGTTTGGTTCATCGCATGAAGATGCTGGACGATCCGATCACTCAGGCTCGTTCGCATCACGCCAAAACCCAAATCCGTCAGTTGACGCGCGTCGCTGGTTCTGAACTATCACCTGAACTGCGGAGATTTGCTAATAGCTTCGAAACGTTGATGGGCATGGAAGGTGCGGTGGGATTGCCCCGAGTCTGGGAAAACCTCAATGGACTGCTGAAGGAAAGCATCCACTCGGAAGTGTTTTCAAAAGGGAAAGGACTTTTTCACGACAAATCCGACTTCATCTCGGGTCCAGCCCTCGAGGCATCCGAAGCGTCCGCCATTCTCAGAAGAATCGAGGAAACGTTCACTCGCGATAGTGTCATGTCCGAAATCGCTTACAAATGGGCCATCGATCCCAACGGCGGAAACAAGTTCGGCGTGGCCGCAATGCTCGAGCGCGGTTCGTTTGGTGCTTCGGTAGAACAGTTCGCGTTCCGTGCCAATCAAATTCACAGTGCACTCAAGGGTGATTTTAACCCTCTGGGTGTTCTGACCGGAGCAAAGGAGACCAACGCATACGCATGGCGAACCGTCGCAGATATTTTCAAGACGCCGATGGGTGGAAGTTCCGACTTTGATTTCAATGTCATCATTCTCAACAAATCACTTTTTGAAAAGATGCATAGTAAAGAGCACGGTCACTACGCCGATAGCTTCGTGAATTCTTTTTATGACTATGCCAAAGACGAACTGAAGACCCGAATACTGAACGAAGAAAGCAACGTGGTCAGAAGCAATCTCGAGTCCAAGCTCAAGTTGTTCGAGGCGACGGACCGTTACACGCTAATCGAGATATACAAACAAGACGACAAAGTGTTTCGAGGCATTAGCGATCGACGTTCCGCTGAACTCGCTGACGTTGCCAAGGGTGCCCATGGCTATGTCGTACCGCTCGATCGTGTCAATCTTGGCCCACTCATTTCGTTTGACAAGTATTGGTATGAGGGATTGCGGTTGCGGCTTGGAAAGGTAATTCTGGGTGACAAGCTTTGGTATACCAATCCAACGCGGATCGGATACGAAGGCGGGATCTTCACTGGACGCAAGACGGAATTGCAGGTCTTAGACGCGAACTACAAACTTCCAAGTCTCCAGAGATTGCTTGCCGCTCAAGGAATCTATGGTCCGCTCCTCGCATCCGCCAACGGACTTTATGAAATACCGAATTTGAATTCGTCCGAGGCAACCGCGGTGCCTATCTCCAATTTGGATACCGCGACCGTGCTAGTGCTTGGCCGCATAGCCATCGAGCATTGGGAACAACAACTGGGATTCCAAAACCAAGTTGATATCCACTTCACGCTGGCAGATCTGCCTCACGGAGAACTGGGATACACGCAGATTCTGACTCGAGATGATCGTGGATTGCCGAAATCGGCTTCGATTGTCATCGACCAAAATGCAAGCGGCTTGTCCTGGTGGCTATCGCAAGACTTGCTGCAGGACATTCAATCGATTCAACACGTCGATGGAAAATGGTCGAAGAGATCCAAGGAAGATTTCCTGCAATCGATAAAGGGTTTTAACGGATATGACTTGGCTACAGTTCTCTTGCACGAAATCGGACATGCACTCGGTTTCTCCCTCAGTACGGTAAGCTTCGCGAATCGCGTTGAAGCGGATAGACATGGCTTAGTCTTTCAGTCCTCTTTGGGGCCAGTCCGCTTAGAACGGGACGGAAACGAAATAGATCCCAATGCAAGCCCAGAAGCGATCATGGCTTCGACATTGCCAATCGGTCGAAGCAAACGCTTGTCGAACCTAGATGTCTCAATCGTGCGAGCGGTTTGGAACACGCAGGACGCCACCGCTCAGCGGATTGAAATATCTAATAAATTATACTTAGAACCCGAACGTCACGGCGGTTTCGTCCCGTTGTCAAACGGAGTTGGGCTGACCTTGAGCAACGGTCCCGCAAAGGGCTTGTGCAATCTCAAGTTTACCAATGTCGATCCGACGAGCGACTCATTCGGTTGGATCACGGCTGGATCCATCAGCGTCGCTAACAACGTCGCGACAGTCCTCGAGGCATCCGGCTCGATGCTCAGCGATCTGTCGCAGACTTTTGTAATGCCCAGTGGCATTAAACAGCTCAAGTTCACGCTGAGCGGCATCCAACTGGACGTCAACAGCGGTAACGATCCTGGCGATGCTTTGGAAATCGCGCTTCTCGACACAAACCGAAAGGTTTCTAGACTTCCAGGCATGAATGGACTAACCGGCTCCGATGGGCTACTAAGTATTCAAGCCGATGGGCGGGTCTTTACAGCGGCCAGCGTCACGGTGACGGGTCTTGCCAGTAGCGGTGCACTCATGGACTTGAGCAAACCCATTGAGGTGACGGTCGACACTCGAAGCATCCCTGCAAATTCCGTGAACACCCTCTACTTCGATTTGATTGGGCTGGGTGAGACCGATACATCTAAAGCGTCGGTTTCCAATATTCGATTCGCCAGTATCGCTTCATGGCACAATGCGGACATGCCGATGGACGTTGACAACGATACATACATCTCGCCGCTGGATGTGCTGAACATGATCAATGAACTCAATGCCCCCAAGGTAATCACTGGCAACGGAAACAAACTGCCCGAGATTACCGATTCTGTCAGTCCGCCTCCATATTATGACGTCGATGATGACGGCACGCTTTCGCCACTCGACGTCTTGATCGTTATCAACTACCTGAATCTTCAAAATGGATCGCCGACGAACGGTACCGCACCGCGACCGGTCGAAACTTGGCAAAATTCGAAATTTGCAACCGACGTCAACGACGATCAATCGCTCGACCCGCGAGACGTGCTGTCTCTCCTCAACGAGATAAACTTCCCTCAAATCAGTGATCCTGCCACGGGCAGGCTGCCAAAAATTACCAACGCCATTCACCCCAAACCTTACCTCGATGTCGACAACGATGGGTCCATTAGCCCCCTGGACGTGCTGTCGGTAATCAACGCGATCAATCGTAACAATGGTAACGGCGAAGGTGAATTCGACTTCGGCGATGACCACATGGTTACCGAACTCATCGAAGTCCTTGCAAGAGATCGTCTTGGAATGGGCTTATGATCTTTGGTTGAAATATAGTGTCAATGGTTCGTAGTCATGACGACCATGGCTTGATCGATCCTTCGGTGAGGGAACCTGTTTCTCCCCCAAATGCAAGGAATGCACTCGATGGCGCACAGCCCTTGCCAAGCCTATCGAACACGAGTGGATAACCGCAATGTCAGATACTGTGTTAAGATGTAATCCGCGTAAAAACACTGCCAACGCGATCGAGTTACATGCTGCACCCTTCGAACCGGTCGCAATGTTTTCGATCAACTTGGTTCTTTGGTTGATCCAACTGCTTCAGGTTTTTGGTATGTCCAGTAGAGTGTCCGCACTTTCAACCATTCTGCGTTCCCCCATGCGAATACTTGCGCTGGTGCTAATGCTGGTCTTCATCGCGGAAGTCGCCGTGATGTTGGTGTTGCCGTTGATTACCCCTATCGTCATGGGCGAAGCGCTTCGGGCGATTCTGGATGCCTTCCTGCTCACCATCGTTTGCGCACCAGCCTTGTGGTGGGTCATCATTGGACCACTTCGCAGAATTGCGATTCAAGAACAACAACGGAGTGAAACCATTGTTGCCAATGCTAGCGAGAGTATCCTCACATTCGATCGCAAAGGTGCAATTCTTTCCTGCAATCGCTCCACCCTCGATTTGTTTGGAGTGTCAGCAGATCAGTTGATCGGCCAGCCTGTTCAATCGACGATTCCCGATCTACCTACTCAGATGGAAGACTTTCCAGTTGGATTTCGGCTGACAGCTGTTCGCTCCAACGGTGACTCTTTCCCGGTCCAAGTTTCCGTTAGCGAGTACCCATCCGAATCGCAGTCCATTCGAATTGCCATCCTCCGTGACCTCACTTGGTCTGAGCGAGCCGAACAGGAGAAGCTGGAAAGAGTGCGTGAGACCGAGGCTTTGCGCGCTCAACAGATGACAACCCTCGCCCAACTCGCAACAGGCGTTGCACACGAGATTCGCAACCCCTTGACCTCGATAAAAATGCTAATTCAAGTGAACCGAGCATCGTTTGCAAAAACAGGGCTACCGACCAATGATCTTGAATTGGTGGAGTATGAGATTCGCAGGATGGAACGATCGATCAACAGCTTGCTCGAATACGCCAGACCCGAAAAATGCGAATTCACAGAGTTTGCTTTACAAGAAGTTTTGTGTCGAACGGTACAGTTGATTTCAGGCCGTTGCGAATTACAAAACGTAGAACTATCCGTCAACGCTCCAAGCAATTCCTTGAAGCTCGTCGGGGACGCGGCCCAAATCCAGCAATTGCTTTTGAACCTCACTCTTAATGCACTTGATGCCATGCCAGATGGTGGCCGACTAAGCATTAGCATCGAAACCAAGGAATCTGTTCTTGAAGTCGCTGTGCGCGATACTGGGAGCGGAATCGAGAGCAACATGCTCAACCAGCTATTTACTCCATTTGCCACCACCAAGCCAAACGGTGTAGGATTGGGTCTTGGCATTTGTCGACGAATCGCGGAAGCCCATCACGGCACGCTCAGCGGAGCCAATCAGATTCTGGGCGGGGCAGAGTTCCTACTAACGCTTCCGTTTACCAACGCAACGAACACTTTCATTTCATCGTCAACGAACACCGCGGCACAAGCATGCAAAGTCTCTTAGTCATCGATGACGAAGCCTCAATTTTACGCGCATTCGAACGAGCGTTTGCAAATGAAACAACGGCAGTCCTGACGGCGAAGACCGGGCGTGAAGGGGAGAAACAATATCTCGACTCGAAACCAGACGTGGTGGTTATTGACCTTAGTCTGCCAGATACAACTGGGCTGGAATGCTTCAAGCGTTTGCGGGTGATCGACCCGCGAGTTCCTTTTATCTTTATTACTGGACACGGAACTGTAGAAACGGCGATCGAGGCTACGAAACTAGGTGCCTATGACTACTTATTCAAGCCATTGGAGTTAGACGAGATCCGTGACGTCGTGGAAAAGGCATTCAATCTGAGCCGAATGGTCCGAGTGCAACCAGTTCTAGCCGGCGAGGAGGATACTGTCGAGGATGCAATCGTCGGTCGATGCCGAGCGATGAAAGAAGTTTATAAATCGATCGGCCGCGTCGCTTCTCAGAACCTGACCGTACTGCTGTTAGGCGAAAGCGGAACTGGTAAAGAAGTAGTTGCGCAAGCCATCTACCATCACAGCGACCGAGCGAAAGGACCTTTTCAGGCCATCAACTGTGCTGCCATACCAGACGCCCTGCTTGAAAGTGAGATGTTTGGGCACGAGAAGGGTGCGTTTACAGACGCGCAACGACAGCGAATTGGAAAGCTCGAACAAGCGGACGGAGGAACGCTGTTTCTCGATGAGGTGGGCGACATGTCACCTATGACACAAGCCAAACTTCTTCGCGTGCTTCAGGATAATTCATTCGAGCGTGTTGGGAGCAATATTCCAATTAAGGTGAACGTCAGAATCATCGCAGCCACCAATCACGATCTCAAAAAATTGGTATCGGAAGGATTGTTTCGGCTAGATCTCTACTACCGTCTTAGCGTGGTTTCCATTCAACTTCCACCACTCCGCGAACGTGAAGGCGACCTTCGAATTCTGGCCGAGTATTTCTTGCGGAAATATAGTAATGAGTTTGGTAAAAACATTAGGACCATCGCTCCAGAGACGCTCAAGTTGTTGGAAGCGCACCATTGGCCTGGAAATGTCCGCGAGTTAGAAAGCGTCTTGAAACAATCGCTCCTCACTGCACGTGGAAACGTCCTACTTCCAGAGTTTGTCCCTCTCTTGGCTGTGGAGGAAACGCAAGCCATTCTGAACAAGGCTGATTTTGACACCGTTTCTGAAGGCTTCATTGCAGAACGTATTGCGTCCGGAAGCAACAATTTGCATGCCGAAGCGATCGCAACGGCGGAACACAAACTATTCCGTCAAGTTCTCGAGCACACCCGTGGCAACCAACTCAAGGCTTCAGGAATTCTTGGCATCTCGCGAGTTACTTTGCGCAGCAGGTTGAAATCCCTTGGAATCGATGTGAATGCGTTTAGCAAATGAATTTTTAGTCGATTCGATGCGTTGAACGGTATGCTGATGCGACTACCTTAATCGTACTAAACCGCGACGCCGAATGCAGCACCTATTGCTGCAGTCGCGCCCATTGCAATCGCCCCCCAAAAAGTAACTCGAATGATCGCTTTGACGATGGGTGCGCCACCGACTTGAGCAGAGATGCCACCGAGAAATGCCAAGAATCCCAACGAAAGAAGCGAAACTAGGATGGCGATTTGCTTCTCGGGAGCGAGAAATGCTGTCATGAGCGGTAGAGCCGCACCTACGGCAAAGGTCGCTGCCGAGGTGAGTGCTGCTTGAACGGGACGCGCCGTCGTTGTCTCGGATATCCCCAGCTCGTCTCGTGCGTGCGCTCCGAGCGCATCGTGGGCCGTCAATTGCTGTGCCACTTGCGCCGCCAAAGCTTGATCCAAACCACGTTTAACGTAGATTGAAGTAAGCTCTTCCAGTTCAAGCTCCGGGACTGTTGCCAATTCTTCGCGCTCGCGATTCAAATCCGCATTTTCCGTATCCGACTGGGAACTAACGGAAACGTACTCACCTGCCGCCATCGACATTGCACCCGCTACTAAACCCGCGACGCCCGCTAGCAAAACGCTATGGCGAGATGTCTCTGCGGCAGCGACTCCTACCAGCAAGCTGGCCGTAGAAACGATGCCATCGTTTGCGCCGAGGACTGCTGCTCTAAGCCATCCGATTCGATCCGTACGATGCCGTTCGATGTTCTGCATTGTTGCTTCTCAATTCTGGAGCTAAATCGTTTCGGCGGAATAAATAAATGAGGTGGATGAGGGCTTTATACGTTCATTATAGAGTTGATTCTGGCTCACCATGATGCGTCAACACCACTCGACGCAAACCGCGAGCAAACCAGGGATAAATACAAGGGATAACAAGCGAAGTCAACAAAGTCGATGTAATGAGTCCACCGATAACGACCGTTGCTAGCGGACGTTGCATTTCCGCTCCATCCCCAGTTGATAGTGCCATAGGCATGAAACCCAAACTCGCCACCAAGGCAGTCATTAAAACCGGTCTCAATCGAACGAGTGCCGTTTCATGACATACCAAATCCAAACTCATCCCGGTATTGCGCAAGCTCTCCGCGGCGCTCACCCAAACCAAACCATTCAAAACCGCGACGCCAAAAAGTGCAATGAACCCGACCCCGGCGGAAATACTAAATGGCATCTCACGCAAGTACAATGCGATAATACCACCCGACGCCGCCATGGGTACCGCCAGGAAGATAAGAAAGGCTAGTCGCAATGAGCCGAGACTCGTATGCAACAGCAACATAATGATGACCAGCACAATCGGCGTGATGATTGCAAGTCGAAGGCTTGCCGATTGCAAGTTCTCAAAATCACCACCCCAGCGAATTTCGTACCCAGCGGCCAAATTCACTTTGGCTGTCACGGTCTGTTGTGCCTCGGTTACGAAGGAAGCGACATCCCTACCTCGGACGTTGGCCGAAACAAAAGTTCGGCGCCGGTTTCCCTCGTGTTCAATGGTGGGAGGTGTTTCCTCCAACCGAATATCTGCCAACTCCTTCAGCGGTACCGACTGTCCTCCAGATTCCGTGACAGGGACTTGCTCAAGAAGAGACAATTTCTCACGCCACATCTTCGGAATTCGGACCATGATCGGATAACGAGCTCTTCCCTCGAATATTTGGCCTACTTGGTGGCCTCCCAAGGAAGAGACAACATCGAGTATGGTTTGAGCATCGATCCCATACTGTGCCAGCGCCTCCGGTTTGGTCTCGATGGTTAAAGTCGATAGGTTGGCTTGGAAGTCCGCTTTCACATCGACTGCTCCTGGAATTGTTCTCAGGACCGCTTCGATCTCTTTTCCCTTAGCGCCAAGTACTTCCAGATCATCCCCATACAGAAGAACGGCGACATCGGCCTTCACACCTGCAACCAGTTCATCGACGCGCATTTCGATCGGCTGCGTGAAACCAAAAGCGACACCAGGTACGTTGGACGTAAGAATCGACGACATCTCCTCGATCAATTTGTCACGGGGCTTTGCTTTCGGCCAATCGTGAACTGGATTAAGAAGCACCCAAACGTCGGTTTGATGGACCCCCATCACATCGTTGGCGATCTCAGGGCGGCCAGTCTTGCTAAAGACCGTCTTTACCTCGGGAAACTCCTTGAGCAACTTCTCAATCTGGGTCGACATCTCAATGGAGCCCTCTAATGTGGCACTTGGTAGCCTGACCGCTTCTACCAGCAAATCTCCTTCTTCCAACCGTGGCATGAATTCGGCGCCGAGGTGACGCGCCATCGGAAGGCTGACCAAGAATACGGTCAGGGCAGTTGCGACAGTAACGAAAGGGTGTTTCATTGCTCGCGTGACGATCGGAACATAGAACCATTTGACGATGCGAACCAACAGTACATCTTTTTCATCCATTTTCTTGGGAAGAAAAATGGAGGCCATCGCCGGCATGAATGTCAACGACAAAATCAAAGAGCCACCTAGCGCAAACAAGACAGTTAAAGCCATTGGCCGAAACAATTTGCCTTCCGTGCCTTGGAGCAACAAGATCGGCAAAAATACAACTGCAATGATAAGTTCACCAAACATGGTCGGCTTTCGAACTTCCACCGCAGCATCGAGGATAATGTCTTCATGCTTTGCATCGCCGTTTTCATGCGACAACTTGCGAATGCAGTTCTCGACCATGATGACCGAACTATCAACGATTAATCCAAAATCGATCGCGCCCAGACTCATGAGACTTGCTGTGACGCCCGTATACAGCATCACATTGGTTGCGAACAACATCGATAGCGGAATGGCCAGAGCAACGATGATCCCGGCTCGAAGATTGCCGAGCATGAGCAGTAGTACAATCACGACAAGCATGCCGCCTTCCGTCAGATTGGTAAGCACCGTTTTGAGGGTTCGTCCGATTAACGCGGCTCGGTCGTAAGTGACCTCCAATCGAACACCCTTAGGAAGGGTCGCTTCGATTTCCTTTAGTCGCTCTTTCGCCAACGAAACGACTTCTCGTGAGTTTTCACCAATGAGCATCATTACTAGGCCGGTGACGATCTCACCCCGGCCATCTCGGGTCACAGCACCTTGACGCGTCATGGGTGCGATGCACACCGAAGCGATATCCCTAACTAAAAGCGTTGTTCCGTCAGGTTCTCGGCGAATGACAACCTCTTCGATGTCTTTCTCGTTTTTCAGCAGCGAGACACCACGAATGAAACGCTGTTCGCCATGGTGGATAACGTATCCTCCCCCAGACGTGGAATTGTTGTTTTGCAAGCGTTGAAACAGCAAATCCATGGAGATGCCGTAGCTCGTCATGCGATCTGGGTCAGGCTGAACTTCGAAAGTTTTGTAATAGCCGCCATGCGTATTGATCTCCGTAACGCCACGAACTTGACGAAGCCTCGGCGAAATCTCCCACTCGAGCATCGTCCGCAATTCCATCGGCGTATGCTTGTCGCTGCGAACCTCGAACTGCAGTATCTCGCCTAGGGCGGTTGTCAGAGGTCCTACTCCTGGTGAACCGTAACCGGCTGGAATCTTACTCGCTGCATCCGGCAATCGCTCCGCAACCAACTGACGAGCGCGATAGATGTCCGTCCCTTCCTGGAAAACGATGGTGACGACCGAGATCCCAAACTTGGAGACACTTCTTAGTTCTTCGACCTTAGGCAAGCCACCCATGGTCGCTTCTACGGGATAGGTTACGTAACGCTCGACCTCGACCGGGGACAAAGATCCAGCGCTGGTTACAACTTGGACTTGCACATTGGTCATGTCCGGAACGGCATCGATTGGCAACTTCAATGCCGAATAAAGCCCGGCGCCTGCCATGAGCAGCGTCAGTATGATGACAAGCCCGCGATTGACGAGCGAAAGTTCGATGATTTTCGTAAGCATGATGTAAGACTAAGGAAGTGAATCGCGTTCGGGACTTGCCCCCGACGGGTGCGTTCTGGCGTACTACACTTGGGCATCCCAAACCGAGGGGAACGGGTCGATTCGAGAGTGTCGTCCGTTAGTACGCCAAAACAAGGTTGGTGGGGGACAAGCCCCCGACCAACCTGACAGGACAGGCCTCGATCAACCTGAAAGGGAAGATCGCAGAACGGAACAAAACTCGTATCAACGCATTTTTTATTCGCTTTCGCCTTTCAAAAGCAATTCGGACTTAAGAAGAAATGCACCATGGGTTACGACAAGCTCACCAATAGACAAACCTTTGGTCACTTCGATCCATTCTTCTGAGGCTTGACCAGTAGAAACATCGACACGTTTAAAACTGCCGCCGGTCAAATCGACAAAGACGAACTGTTGGTTGTCATGTTGAATGACCGACTCAGGCTTAACCGAGATAGCTTGGCGAAGTGGGCCGATTGGAATGGTAACCCGCACAAACATACCTGGTCGCAAAAGCCCTTCACCATTGGGAATGGTAGCAACCAACGGTATCGAGTTCGTATCGCTTTGCACTTCGCGGCCGACATAGCGTATGCTTGCCTCAAACTCGCGGTCATTAAGAGCAGGAACCGTTACGGAAAGTTTGGTTCCAGGCTGCAACGAAACGGCAGACCAATCGTTTTCTCGAATACTGGCCGCGACGTAGAGGGAATCTGTGTTGGCAAGAACAACCAGGGAACTACCACGCATGACACGTTCGTTTCCTGCGAAGCCCCGTGACTCAACCGAGCCTGACATGGGAGCTCTCACTTCGAGGCGAGAAAGTGCATCCTCATTGCTGAGATTTGCCTTTTGCCGGTCTTCTTTGTAGCCAAGTAAGTTATCAACAGATTGCCAAGCAAGATTCAGTTGACGATCTGATTCAGCAAGATCCGCCTCGGCCTTCAATTTGGATTGATTGGCTGCGAATGTTGCTTGATCGCGAGCGGTCCTAAAGGCCGTTTCCGTCACTTGCCGATCCGACTCACGTTCGCGAAGAACACGCCCCGCAACGGAGCCTGAATTCGCGAGGGGTTCAATTTTAGCTAGAAGTTCCGAGGAAAGTCGCATCTTGGAATAGGCGGTAAGGATGTCTTGTCGATAACTTCCTAGTGCGAGGTCATTGAAGGCCACTTCAATCGATTCCATCGATTTGCCTTCATCCAGCATCGACGATAACTTCGCAAGGTTTTTGGACAACATCGTTTCGCGTTGGAGCAGTTGTCTAGCAATTTCACACTGTTGCTGCCTTTTGAGAATCTCTGCCCGTGCCTGACCAATTTCCGCACTGCGAAGAACGGCTAACAATTGCCCGGATTCAACCTGATCACCAGGACTAACCAGCATTTCAGCAAGAATCCCATCCATCGGCGCTTTGACATCTACATGTTTTGTATCGTCGTATCGAATACGGCCTGGAACGGTGTGGACATGCTGGATAGGCCGAGATTCCGCTGGAACGGCTTCAAATCGAGCAGCTTCCAACTTGCCGCTTGGAAGGGTCAAAGTATCGGGGCTAGCAGCATCGCTTGCGTCGACTGCAAGTTCATGAGGGGCCCGCCCAGCTTCATTGATTCGATGAACGATAAGCCAGCCACCGGCCATCATCGCGAGAACAAATAGGGTTGGAAGCGCTTTTGCAATGGTTGCTATTAGATCGGTCTTAGCGGGCGCAGCCGGTTTTTCGGACATGTAAAACTGCCAAGGAAATTGAAGAAATCGGATTCCATGACCAACTCACATTGCATTAGTTGTGCCATTTGCATTCAAAACCATTTTCGTTGGTGATTTGGCGTTTTCGCAGCCGATTCGACGATGTGCTACACGATAAGGAAAAGAAATGAACACCCTATGGAAAGAAACTATCCACCTTGGGCGGCAGTTCAATCGCTCTCCTCTCCTCTCGAACGGATTGTGCTGCATTGTGAATTTCGGTGTGTCGCGTTATCCGTGAAGCTTCTTGCTCCGATCGGTGACGTTTTTGAAATGAGGCTGGCAAAAGGGAAACATACTTTTTCGGGTAGACTTGTACGGTTTGATTCCACTAGAATCTGCGTTCGAATTACACACCGAGTTCCGTTGGAACATGGTTTGAATTCCATTGGTGGGGCGACACGGATTGCAAAGAGGGGCGACAACGCCAAAAAAATCCTCTGGCTGAACTTGTTGAAAATGCCAAAAAACCAATGTTTTCATTGATGGATGGGTGGCAGAGCGGTTTAATGCGTCGGTCTTGAAAACCGGAGACGTCGTAAGGCGTCCGTGGGTTCGAATCCCTCCCCATCCGTTGTAAATCATTACTCAAGTCCACTTTGAGGCTCTCGTAAGCCGCAGTGGCTGGAAACCCGTTTGGAAACCCTGCCAAGGCAATTGGCAATTGCGACGATTGGCCCCAAACACTTTGTGTTGCTACGGGATGGGCTCAGCAAGCTTGCCCCAATCACACAAAAGAATCCGCTCGCCCGTATCTCGTCAATATTTCGACGTGCTATCAAACTCAAGTACTTGAGGGAAATCGACGACGCCGATGCACTCAAGCCACCATCCGCGAGAATTATTAGACTCGCCAAACCGGAACACGAGATAGTTGAACCCACCCAATTGAGAGCACTCATTGAGGCCTCCAATGGCAATCTAAAGGCTGCCTTGCTACTTGGCCTTAATTGTGTCTACATCAACTGCGATGTATGCAGACTGACGGTAGACGATGCCAAGGAAGCCATTGAATCGGGTTGGCTAGGTGGCAGAAGACAAAAGACTGGCGTAGACCGCATAGCATCCCTTTGGCCCGAAACCGTAGTTGCATTGCATGCGGTAATCGCCAGCCACCCAGGGACCAATGAATACCTTTTGCTCACGCAGACCGGCAGGCCGTGGGTTGCACGACAGCAAAACACCATTGCCCGCGAGTTGAAGACACTCGTTGAGACGCAAGGTATACCGCTTACCTTCGCAAGACTCCGCCATCACTTTCAAACCATCGGTGAAGAGAGAACTTTGGACAATGTGGCCGTCAAGCACGTGATGGGCCATTGCGACCACTCAATCAGCAACGTTTACCATGACCGTGTTCTGAAGGATCGCATTGCTAAAGTCTGCAATGCCGTGCGAGACTGGTTTTTATTAGAGAATCCCACCCCGACCAAGTGATTGGAGTGGGAATCGAGTGGCTGAATTTAGCGTTGAGACGCCTTGCGTCTCGCAGGTACAACCAACGCGTGTAACAGGCATACCAAGCTCCTCGCCCAACTGCACTCGACACCGATATGCCCGTTGCCACCATACATCACGGGACGAGTCCCTGTTGAGAATTATGTTGCACGGCACGACCGTTACCGCTCCAAACAATTCGAAATCGGTAACGGTGTCGTGACCATAAGCGACAACCTCTAGTCCGTCGTCATCCCAACCCGATACTGCTTAGGGCTGATATGGTTGCCACTGCCTTTCAATCGCTTTATCGGCGAGTAACTTTCGATCTAGTAACCTCTGATTGCAAGTTCCTTTTCATTCGGGATTCGCACTGAAAACTGCAATTTCTCATTGACGCTCAGGATGTTTGACCTCTCGACAAGCCATTCGGTGCAACGCTATTTCCAGCCAAAGGCACTAGCCTGCAGCTTTAGGTTAGTCCGACGCAATGACGGTACATGTCTGCTAATTTATTCATCTGCTGTCTTCTTCTTTTCGACTTCCTCCTCTGATAGCAGTCGTACATTGCAGAACCCTTTCCCCGATGACTTCGTGGTTGACTTCGCACCTGATGCGAGGAGCACCTTAGAAAACTCGTCCTTACCCGGCTTGTCGACTTTGCCGAACCGTGCATAGATTTCCGATGCCCCAACGAATCGTCCTCAGTCCAGCGACCTTTGCAGCACTTTGTACAGAATACTGACTTTGCCATTATGCCAGTCGCTCCTCGTTTGTAGGGATAGAATTGCACCAGATCGAACTGTAGTAGCCCCATTGGGCTAGACGTGTCGTGCCGTTGGGTTTCTGCAACCTGACCAGCATTGTCTTGTTCTCGAAGTGGCCCGACTTGGTCGCCTTTAAGACAGTCTCGCCAGATAAGACAATGGTGCCGGGTGTTAGTTTGTTTGCTGTGATCTTCATAAGGGTATTTCCTTTGTTGCTCGTTGGTCCTCAGTCATGTCAGCCCATCGCTCCATGCCTTTGGCGTGGTCAGGGTTTGCTGTTGTCCAGCTCAGTGCGACGGTGTGCGACCACTTGCTGGGGTTATCATCGGCCTTCACTCGTTGCTCAGCCTCCTCGAGGGTTGGGAACACCACGATGTCAAAGGTGTCTCCCACTTCCATATAAGTGAATCGCTTGCCCTCATCACACCCAATTGCGGCTCGGACCATGTAGCCCTCTAGGTACTTGATGCTCATGCTTCCACCATGACCATTCGGACTGCTGTGAATTGAGACCTCTTGATCTCTGCCATGTGTTAGTAGTGGCCGACGTTGAAGATCCCAGTACCGGTGCTGTTGGACTGCACTTGATAAGCTTCATCCAACTCCCATTTGCCCCAGTTTTGTCCGTCCTTGTTGTTAGCGTAGAAGTAGAAGTCAGCCCAGCGTATTCAGAAGTCGCGAAGTTCAATCGTGTTCCTATGTCCCTTGGCTTCCATACGCTCACATAGCTTGTCGTATGCGTTGTAAGCTTCAGGTAACTCAGATGGTTCGATGGTGTGACAAGTGTCGACTCAGGGCCGTCTTTCCCGTTCGTTTAGCTTCGTGACGGGTGCAGACAGCTTGAGAATCCGACTGGATGCTGATTCGCAGCTTGGATCGCATTGCGTCGAGCTCCCATTCCGTTAATCGACCTAAGTCCTGGTTCAGTCGGACGAATCCAACGAGGCTTAGATTCTGCAATGCCCAAGAAGAGGCGACATCCTTATAAACTCATCGCACCCTTTTAAAGTCGGAATGTGCAGTCACCGGGTGAAGCTTTGTCGTCAGAAACGCTCGGTCAGAATCCAAGACTGTGTCGGAAAAAGGGTACTTAGTCTGTGAAACTGCGTTTCTAACGCAGGTCACGCCCTCGACACGTCCTTCTGAGTCTTAATTCAAGCCATCTTTACCGCAATAATTCAATGATCGCAACTAGCGGATAGAGATCTCATTCGACCAACACAACATACCTGCCCGGTTTTGGACGACCGAAGTGTCTAATCGTAACGGTGGGTCTAATCACGATGAAGCTATCGCGAGATACAATTGACTATTGAAAAAACAAATAAGCACCCGGTGTTGTCTCGTCAAAACGCTTAGATACTAAGTGCGGAAACTCGCTCTTTCAAAAATTTTTCAAGCCCAAAGGGAATCGTCGAAATGATCACACTTCGAAAAGCAAGTGACCGGGGGCATGCCGACCACGGCTGGCTCAATTCGTACCACACATTTTCGCTTGCGTCCTATCAAGATCGGAACTACATGGGGTTTCGGTCTTTGAGAGTGATCAACGAAGACAGGGTTGCCGCCGCCCAAGGGTTTGGAACGCACGCTCACGCCGACATGGAGATCGTGTCCTATGTACTCGAGGGATCGCTCGAACACAAGGACTCGATGGGCAACGGGGAAGTGCTCAAGCCTGGCGAATTCCAACGTATCAGTGCAGGAACTGGTATCACTCACAGCGAATTCAATCCCTCGTCAACGGAATCAACTCACTTCTACCAAATCTGGCTGCTTCCCAAGAGCAAAGGTATCAAACCTAGCTACGAGCAAAAGCGATTTGAAGATTCGGAGCTGAGAAACGTAAGTTGTCTGGTGGCATCACCCGATGGCAGAGCAGGGTCACTGACCATCCATCAAGACGCCAATATCTTTCTTTCCCGACTCGACAACGGCGCCACGTTGAACATCGAACTCGTAAAGGGTCGATACGCATGGCTACAAGTGCTGCGTGGTTCGGTCATGCTCAACTGCGAAGCAATGACCAGCGGTTACGGTGCCGCCATTGAGAGGGAACTGAAGCTCGAAGTTTCAGCCTCTAGCCAATCCGAAATGATGCTTTTTGATCTGACCTAGCTTCTTCAACTGAGTTCGCCAATATCAAGCGCCGTCGCCGAACCATCAAGGGGGGGGTGATCAATCGCGAGAACGTGGGTGGGGTCAATCGCTTGCGCCGAAATCTCGTTTTGGTTTTGCGTTTTCTCCATTTTTTGTTCTGATTTACTAAGCGGAATGGCTGGACACAGCGGATTGAAATGCCACGACCAACTTCGCTAGGATCAACAGTTCACCTTGATTTATGTTAGGATCGCGGAGCGGAAACGGAGTATTCTTTCATTCGGATGCGACGATTTTTGGAGACGAGCATGATCCCAATTAATCTGGGAAACACGACTGCAGCGATCGAGCGTTATGTCGTTGAACTGGCACGACTTGGTGAGGAAACACCGGCGGATGAAATTGTTCCTGCCTTGCTGAGCCGTGCGGTGGGGCGGCTTCACCTGTTGTGTGCAACGGTACTCTACCAGAGCTATTCGCGACTGACGCATGCCCCGCTCAACTTGCAGGCTGAAGAATTATTGAGTTCGGTCGTCGAACGCTTGATCAAAGCGATGCAAGAGGCTCGGCCCACTGGGGTACGACAGTTCTTCGCACTTGCCAACCAACACATGCGATGGGAGTTAAATGACTTAGCCAGACGCTTACATAAACACACACGGGACTTTGAGTTGCTTGAGTCGCTGGCCGTTGCACCGGAAAGCAGCGGTTCCGAAATTAGTCAGAGTGCTCTCAAAATTTTGAATGCGATTGAAAATCCTCCCGAAGCCGAACG
>Ga0105048_10005370_pt1 | contig 20724 bp, 19 predicted proteins | sample MAT05_FD_78382 | JGI IMG/M metagenome (GOLD analysis project Ga0105048, IMG submission 78382) | Freshwater microbial communities from Lake Fryxell liftoff mats and glacier meltwater in Antarctica - MAT-05 | ecosystem: Environmental > Aquatic > Freshwater > Ice > Liftoff microbial mat | place...
ACAAGATTCCGGACGACCTGCACGCCGCCACCATGCGCTCCACCAGTGACCTGCAGCCCGGCGACCAGGTGGTGGCGGTCGGATTTCCCTTCGGCATCGGGCCCTCGACCTCGGCGGGTGTTGTCTCCGGCCTGAAAAGGGCTTTCCGTTCGCCAGAGGGCAAACAGGAGATGACCAACCTGATCCAGTTTGACGCTGCGGCCAACCCGGGCAATTCGGGCGGCGCACTGGTCACGATGGACGGCCAGGTGGTCGGCATCGTCACCGCCATCCTGAACCCGGGCGATCAGCGCACCTTCATCGGCATTGGCTTCGCGGTGCCGATCGAAAACGCCGCATCCGCCGCGGGCCTGCATCCGTTCTAAGGTTCAACCGTCCTTTTCCTCCACGCCACCCATTTCTCCAGGAGCCCCGATGCAAGCGCAACCCCAGTTCAATCCCGAAACTGCCGAATTGATGGAGCAGATTCTGTACGAGGTCAAAAGGGTGGTGGTCGGCCAGGACCGGTTCCTGGAACGGGTGATGGTGGCCATACTGGCCCAAGGTCACCTGCTGGTCGAAGGTGTGCCCGGCCTGGCCAAGACGCTGACCATCAAGACACTGGCCAACACGATTCGCGGCAACTTCAAACGCATCCAGTTCACGCCAGACCTGGTACCTGCCGACCTGGTCGGCACCCGCATCTACAACCAGAAGACCGGCGACTTCAGCACCGCACTCGGGCCGGTATTCACCAACCTGCTGCTGGCCGACGAGATCAACCGGGCGCCAGCCAAGGTGCAAAGCGCGCTGCTCGAGGTAATGCAGGAGCGCCAGGTCACGATTGCCGGCGAGACCCACCGGGTGCCGGAGCCGTTCATGGTCATGGCCACCCAGAACCCGATCGAGACCGAGGGTACCTACCCGCTGCCAGAGGCCCAGGTCGACCGTTTCATGATGAAGGTGCTGGTCGACTACCCGAGCGACGAGGAAGAGTTCGTCATTGTGCAGCGGGTCACCGGACCACCGGTGTCGGCCAGCCCGGTGGCGACCACGGCACAGCTGGGCCAATTGCAAGGCGCCTGCCGAAAGGTCTATGTCGACCCATCGCTGATCACCTATGCGGTCAAACTCGTGTCGGCCACGCGCAACCCGGAGAAACACGGGCTCAAGGAACTGCGCCGCTTCATCACCTACGGCGCCAGCCCCCGGGCCACGATCAACCTCACCGAGGCCTCGCGTGCGTTGGCCATGATGCGAGGGCGCAGTTACGTGCTGCCCGAGGATATGGTCGACCTCGTCCCCGACGTGTTCCGCCACAGGGTGGTGGTGTCCTACGAGGCCTTGTCCGAGGGCCTGAGTGCAGACGCCCTGATCGGCAAGATCATGGCGCGTATCCCGGCGCCGCCCAAGCCGCTGGAGCACGAGGCGCTGGCAGCCTGAGTCCGTGATGTTCGGCCTCTTCAAGTCAGGCAAGAATTCGCCGCCGCCCCCGCCGGTCGCCCTGCTGCCGATGCCGGCCGCTCGGGGAGCCGAACACATGCTGCGCCGGCTCGAGTGGACGGTGATCCGGCGGCTCGACGGGCTGTTGCAGGGCGACTACCGCACGCTGCTTCGCGGCACCGGACTGGATCTGGCCGACCTGCGGGAATACCAGCACCATGACGATGTACGCCATATCGACTGGAACGTCACCGCGCGGCTGCAGATTCCCCATGTACGGGTGTTCACCGAAGACCGCGAGATGGCGGCCTGGTTTCTGCTCGACCTCAGTCCGTCAGTCGATTTCGGCTCCAGCGAACAACGCAAGCGGCATGTGTCGGCTGAGTTCGTCGCCGTGCTGGCGCGCCTGCTGACGCGACACGGCAACCGCGTCGGCGCGCTGTTGTACGGCGCGGGAGTGGACACCGTGATGCCGGCGCGCGGCGGCCGCATGCACGTGCTCGAACTGCTGCACAACATGCAAAACCGGCCGCTGAACGCCGAGTCGGGCGGCACCCGGCTCGACGAACTGCTGGATTCGGCGCTGGGCACGATACGCCGGCGCTCCACGGTGTTCGTGGTGTCGGACTTCATCAGTGCGCCGGGTTGGGAAAAACCGCTCGGCCAGCTGGCGCAGCGCCACGAGGTGGTCGCGATCCGACTGCTGGATCCCATGGAACTGGATCTGCCCGATCTGGGCATGGTGCCGATCCGCGACGCGGAAACCGGCGAACAACTGCTGGTCGACACCCATGACGCCGGTTTTCGCAAACGTTTCGCGCGTATTGCCGCTCAGCGTGAGGCCGACCTGCGCCAGTCCTTCGCGCAGGCTGGCGTCGACACGCTGGAGCTGTCAACCGACGATGACCTCGTACAGGCAGTGATGCGATTTGCCGATCTGCGCAAGCGCCGCAGCCGGCTGTCGGGCGCCAACGCCGTTGTGACCCGCGCACTGGCTACCGGCTGATCAGGAGACCCCGCATGACGATTCCTTTGACTTTCCTGTGGCCGCAGTTTTTGTGGCTGCTGCTGGCAATTCCGTTGCTGGTGGCCGCTTATATATGGTTGCTGCGGCGCAAGAAAAAGCTTGCGCTGCGTTACGCCAGCCTGTCCATCGTCAAGGAGGCGATGGGTGCGGGCATGCACTGGCGCCGCCATGTACCGCCAGTCCTGTTCCTGCTGGCCATCGCCGCGATGCTGCTGGCTGCCTCGCGGCCATTTGCCATGATCTCGCTGCCTTCGACACAGGAGACCATTATTCTTGCGATGGATGTCTCTGGCAGCATGCGCGCCACCGACGTCAAGCCGAACCGGCTGGTCGCCTCGCAGGAAGCGGCCAAGGCCTTCCTCAAGGAGTTGCCCCGTGATGTGCGCGTTGGCATCGTTGCGTTTGCCGGTACGGCATCGGTGGTGCAACCTCCGACGCTCAGCCGCGAAGATCTGGTCACGGCGATTGACAAGTTCCAGCTGCAGCGAGCCACAGCCATCGGCAGCGCGATCGTCGTGGCCTTGTCCGAGATCTTCCCGGAAGAAGGCATCGACCTGTCGGCGCTGACCTATGGCAACGCACGCCAGCGCGGCATCTCCATCGACGAGGTCAAGCCCAAGAATCCGAAGAAGGAGTTCGTGCCGGTGCCGCCGGGCTCCTACGGCTCCGCCGCTATCATCCTGCTGACCGACGGGCAGCGGACCACCGGCATCGACTCGATGGAAGCGAGCAAGATGGCGGCCGAACGCGGTGTGCGAATCTATACCGTCGGTGTTGGCACGGTCGAGGGTGAGACCATCGGCTTCGAAGGTTGGTCGATGCGGGTGCGGCTCGACGAGCCCACGCTCAAGTCCATCGCCTTGCAGACGCAGGCCGAATATTTCTACGCCGGCACCGCGGAAAACCTCAAGCAGGTGTACGAGAAGCTCAGCTCCCGCCTGACGGTCGAGAAGAAGGAAACCGAGATCTCCGGTTTGCTGGCGCTGGTCGCGTCCATCCTCGCGATGGTTTCGGCGGCGCTGTCTCTGTTGTGGTTCAACCGCATTCTTTGAGCCTTTGAGCCTTTGAACCTTTGCGCTTTTGAACCTTTGAACCGCCCTCTCCGTTCTATCGCGCCTGATCACGCTGACGCGCGGAAATTTGCCTCCACCGGTAGCGCCCTCGGCCACCCATGGCCGCTCGCTTCACGATCGCAAGCTGCGGGAGCATGGAGACACGCTTGCCGGTGCGCCGTTTGACCAGACTGGTACCTTCGCTCATCGCAGCACTCGCATTGAGCGCCCTGCTGGCTGGCTGTTCGGCCGTGGGCTTGCTCAATGCACTGACGCCGAGCAGCACCTATACCTTGACTGCCGACGTGCCTTACGGCGTTTTGCCACGGCAAAAGCTCGCGATCTATCGACCAACCGAGCCTGCGCCGCCCAGCGGCTGGCCCATCGTGGTGTTTTTTTATGGCGGCTCCTGGAACAGTGGTCAGCGAGACGACTACATCTTTGTCGGTGAAGCCTTGGCAGCGCGGGGCATTCTCACGCTCGTGGCCGACTACCGGCTCTACCCGACAGTGCGTTACCCCGATTTTCTGAACGACAGCGCGCGGGCTATCGCCTATGGATTCGAGAACGCGGTGGCGCTGGGTGGCGACCCGAAGCGGCTTTTTGTCATGGGTCACAGCGCCGGGGGTTACAACGCCGCCATGCTGGCGCTCGATCCACGGTGGTTGTCCGCCACTGGCCATTCACCTCGCGCGATGGCCGGCTGGATCGGACTGGCAGGGCCTTATGACTTCTATCCGATCGTGAACCCAGACGCCAAGCCGGTATTTTTTCACCCGAACTATCCGGAGAATTCGCAACCGATCGATTTCTCGCCGGCAAACGCTCCGCGCAGCTTTCTTGCGGCAACCCGCAACGACGCGTTGGTCAACCCGCAACGCAACACGATCCAATTGGCACGCAAGCTGGAGGCAGCCGGCGTGCCGGTCACGCAGAAGCTATACGACAACGGCTCGCATACCACCTTGATCGGTGCCTTCGCCTGGCCCTTGCGATGGATCGCACCGGTACTCGACGACGTGGTTCATTTCATCCGCACTGCGCCTCCGGTACCTTGAGCCGGCGCGCGTGATTCGCCAACCTACCCGGGCTGCTGCTGTCCTTGCCCGGCGTTGGACAGTTGGTGCGCCAGGTCGCGGACCGCTTCTGCGGTCTTGCCCAGCAGATCGTCGTCCAGCACGCCGATGCGGCCCATGACGGTGATGCCGGCGCAAATCGTGCCACCGTAATCGAAGATCGGCGCCGACATCGCGGTGTAGTCCGACAAAATGCCGGCGCGGCAACGGCTCGTGCCGATGCGCCGCGTCTGCTGCACCATCTTCTTCAGATCCGCACGGTTGCGGATCACGTCGGCGCAGGTCAGCTCGAACCTGGACAGGTCGGCCGCTTGCTGGCGGAAGTCCTTGAGTTCTGCCTCGACAAACTCGGCCGTCACCGGCTCTGGCAGATGGGTCAGAAACAACCGCCCCAGTGCCGAACGCAGGACCGGCAGCACGCTGCCCACACGCAATTCGAAGATCGATCGACTGTGGATGCCGTCCGCACGGTAGACGATGGTCGGGCCGTGATTGCCCCACACACCGAGAAAAACGCTGTGCCCAACGGCATTGGCCAACTCCAGCAGTCGATCGCGCGATACCGCGAACAGGTCGAATTGTTCCAGGCCAGCCAGGCCGAGGCGGACCGCGTAAGGACCCAGTCCATAGTGCCCGCTGCGGCTGTCCTGGACGGCTGCGCCGATCTTGAGCAGACTGACGAGGTAGAAGTTGATGCTGCTGGGCGACAAAGCGGTGCCCTGGGCGATGACCTTGAGTGCGACGGGTTGCCCTGCCTTGACCAGGAAATCGAGGATCCGAAAACCCGTTTCCAGCGACTGGATCCCTTTACGCGCAGCCTTCTTCGGCGTGACGGCGGTCGCGGACATGTGGTTCTGGTCGGCGCAGTCGGCGTCGGCGCGGTTGCCCAGGGCCGTCCCTGGCGGTGGACTTGCGCCCCCAGCAGCGACAGTGTCCCGGACTTTTGCGGTGCGAAGGTGTGTTGGCATGGGTTGTCGGAAAGTATGGGCCTATCAGCCATGTTGTACAACAACAATTACGCTGTATAAAATGTCTGCATGCAAAAACTTGCCGCATTTCGTGTCGCAGCCGTCCAGGCAGCGCCTGTGTACCTCGACACGGAGGCGACGATCGGCAAGGCAGTCGACTTGGTTGCCGAGGCGGCGCGCAATGGCGCCGCGCTGGTCGCATTTCCCGAAGTCTTCGTACCTGGCTACCCCTACTGGAACTGGATCACCGACCCGGTCTCCGGCAGCGCGTGGTTCGAGAAGCTGGCGCTGGCATCCATCACCGTGCCGGGGCCGGAGGTCGATCGTCTGTGCGCCGCGGCACGCGCCCATCGGATTCATATCGTCATTGGCGTCAACGAGCGCAGTGCCCACAGCTGGGGTGCCATCTACAACACGATGCTGTTCATCGGGCCAGACGGCACGCTGCTGGGCAAACATCGCAAGTTGGTACCGACCTGGGCGGAGAAGCTGACCTGGACGGGTGGAGACGGTTCATCGTTGCGCGTCTATGACACGGCCGTGGGTCCGCTCGGGGGTCTGGCCTGCGGGGAGAACACCAACACGCTGGCGCGTTTCGCCTTGCTGGCCCAGGGAGAGTTGCTGCATGTGGCCAGCTACATCGCATTGCCCGTGGCGCCAGCCGACTACGACATGGCCGAGGCGATCAAGATCCGCGCGATGGCGCACTCCTTCGAGGGCAAGGTTTTTACCGTCGTGGCGTGTTCGACCATCTCCGAGGAAATCATCACCGCAATGGAGCAACTCGTGCCCGACGCGCGTGCCCGGCTGCAGCGCAAGTCGAGTGCCTTTTCCGGCGTCATCGGCCCGGACGGGCGCGTGGTTGGAACGCCGCTGATCGATGACGACGGCATCGTGTACGCCGACATCGACCTGCAGCGCTGCATCCAGCCCAAGCAAATGCACGACATCGTCGGCCACTACAACCGGTTCGACGTGTTCCAGTTGACCTTGAACCGCGCGACGCAGGCGCCACTGCATTTCGGTGGCACCCCTGCGCAGGCAGAGCCAGCCAAGCCCGTGCCCGGCGCGGACGCGGACGCGCCCCTGCGCGAAACCCATTGAAGGAGCACGGCCATGCGTGAAGCCATCATCGGACGCTCCAACGTGCAGGACACGCAGGAGTTGCGTGACTATTACCAGGAACTCGAGAAACTGGAATCCGGCGCCCTGTGGACGGTCGCCAACGAGATCGAGCCCTGGTACCCGCAGCCCAGGTCAGTGCCGGTCATCTGGCACTATGAAGAACTGCGCGCCCATGTGCTGCGTGCCTTGGCGCTGGTCTCGCCGGAGAAGGCCGGACGCCGCGTCATTTATCTGTGCAATCCGCGGCGGCGCGACGTGTCGGCTGCGGTGGGCTGGTTGTACACCGGGTTGCAAGTCATGAACCCGGGCGAGGTGGCATCGTCGCACCGCCATTCGGCGTCGGCGCTGCGATTCATCATGGAGGGCCGTGGCGCCTACACGGTGGTCGATGGGCACAAGATGACACTGGGACGCAACGATTTCGTCCTCACGCCCAATGGCACCTGGCACGAACACGGTGTGTCCGCGGAAGGTTCGACCTGCATCTGGCAGGACGGTCTGGACATTCCGTTGATGAACGCGCTGGACGCCAACTTCTTCGAAGTACACCCCAAGCTGGCGCAGGCGGTGACGTATCCGGTCGACGACTCCACGCACAGCTACGGCTCACCGGGTCTGCGCCCTGCAACCGGCAGCTGGAGCCACGCGTATTCGCCACTGCTGAAGTACGAATGGGAGCCGACCTACGAGGCCTTGCTGCGCCATGCCAAGGTCACCGACGGCTCGCCCTGGGACGGCGTGATGATGGAATATATCAATCCTCTGACCGGCGGACCGGTCATGCAGACACTGGGCGCGAGCATGCAATTGCTGCGTCCCGGCGAACACACGCAGGCCCATCGCCACACCGGCAGCTTCGTCTACCAATGTGCCAAGGGGCACGGCCATTCGATCATCGAGGGCAAGCGTTTCGACTGGAAGGAGCGCGACATCTTCTGCGTACCGTCCTGGGCGATCCACGAACACGCCAACGATTCCGGCTCCGACGACGCTTGCCTGTTCACTTTCAACGACCTGCCGGTCATGCGCGCGCTGGGCCTGTACCGCGAAGAGGCCTTGCGAGACACCGGCGGCCATCAGACCCTTTCCTGAACCCGACTGGACATTGCACATGCGACTTGCCACCTACCGCCCCACCATCGTCGAGGCAGCGCGCCTGGGCGCCATCGTCGATGACCTGATCGTCGACGTTGCCCGCCTGGGCGAGGCCAAAGGGGTCGCCCTGCCATCCGACATGCTCGGATTCATCGACCTCGGCCCGCTGGCGCTGAGCAGCCTGCGCACCTTGCTGGCTGCCGGACCCTCGACGTGGCCACCTGCCACGGCGTTGCCGCTGGTCAATGTGCAGTTGCTGGCACCGATCCCGCGTCCACGCAAGAACATCTTCGGAATCGGCCTGAACTACGTCGAACACATCGCCGAGTCGAGTCGCACGCTCGACACCTCCAAGGACCTGCCCAAGCAACCCATCATCTTCACCAAGCCGCCGACCACCGTCATCGGCCCCGGCGATGCGGTCCATCACGACGCACGCATCACGCAGCAACTCGACTGGGAGGTCGAACTGGCCGCCATCATCGGCACGACGGCAAGACGGGTATCCGTGGCTCAGGCGCTCGGACATGTGTTCGGTTACAGCGTCATGATCGATATCAGTGCCCGCGACTGCCGGCGAGCCGGCCAGTGGGTCTACTCCAAAGGCCAGGATACCTATGCGCCGTTCGGCCCGGTGATCGTCACCGCCGACGAGATTCCCGATCCGCAGGTGCTCGACCTGTGGCTGAAGGTCAACGGCGTCGAGAAACAAAATTCCAATACCCGACACATGTTGTTCAAGGTCGCCGACCTGATCGCCGATATCAGCCAGGGCATGACGCTGGAGCCAGGCGACGTGATCGCCACCGGCACGCCCGAAGGCGTTGGCGCCGGGCGCAGCCCGCAGGAGTGGCTGCACCCGGGCGACGTGATCGAGGCGGAGGTGGTGGGTATCGGTCGCCTGCGCCATCCGGTCGTGTCCATCGGATGAGTCGCCCAGCCGTGGCCACCACCGATCCGATGTTATCTTCGCCGGGTCTGAACCCGAGCGTGCCCGACGCCGGTCGTCTTCTGTCCGGCTCCTTTTTCCAATACTTGCAACACACAGCTCCGCGGCAGACGTTGCCGCCTGATCCCGTCACCCCTCCCCAGCCCTGCAACTGCAAAGGATCACCATGAAGACGAACAAACTCCTGCTCAGCCTGACCGGCACATTGGCCGCCTTGTCCATGAACGCCATGGCGGCCGATTCCATCAAGGTCGGATTCCTGACCACGCTCAGCGGTCCGGCCAGCGCACCGGGCATCGACCAGAGCGACGCCTTCAAGCTGGCGCTGAAGATGCTCGGCGGCAAGCTCGGCGGCCTGCCGGCCGAGATGATCAGCGTCGACGACCAGTTCAGCCCGGACGCCGCCAAACAGGGTGCCGACCGTCTGCTGCGGCGCGACAAGATCGACGTGCTCACGGGTGTGATCTACTCCAACGTCCTGCTGGCCGTGACGCCGGCGGCGATCGCCAACAAGACCATCGTGCTGAGCTCGAATGCCGGACCGGCTTCGATCGCCGGCCAGGACTGCTCCCCCTATTTCTTCAGCGTCAGCTGGCAGAACGACGCGCCGCACGAGGCCGGCGGCAAATACATGCTGGACAAGGGCTACAAACGCGTCGCGCTGATCGCCCCCAACTACCCGGCGGGCAAGGATGCTGCCACCGGCTTCAAGCGCTTCTACAAAAACGAACTGGCACTCGAAATCTACCCCAAGCTCGGCCAGCTCGATTTCGCGGCCGAGATCGCCCAGGTGCGCGCCGCCAATGTCGACGCGATCTACTACTTCCTGCCCGGCGGCATGGGCGTGAACTTCACCAAGCAGTATTCGGCCTCGGGCATGGATCCCAAGATCGTGCGGGTGTTCCAGGGATACGACGCCGACCAGCAGATGCTGACCATCGGTGACCTGATCAACGGTGTGGTCAACACCGGCCAATGGTCATCGGACATGGACAACGCCGCCAACAAGCTGTTTGTCTCCGAGTTCACCAAGGCCTACGGCCGGGTTCCGTCAACCTACGCCTCGCAGGCCTGGGACGCGGCCTACCTGCTGGATGCGGCGGTGCGCAATGTCGGCGGCAAGATCGAGGATCGCGACGCCTTCATCGCTGCGATCAAGGAAGCCAAGGGCTTCAACTCGGTGCGAGGCGAGTTCCGGTTCGGCCGCAACCACTTTCCGATCCAGACCCAGTACGCCCGCGTCGTCACCAAGATGCCGGACGGCAAGTACCTCAACAAGCTGGTCGGGCCGGTTCTCAAGGACCACAGCGACGCCTACATCGGCCAGTGTGCGATGAAGTGACCGGTTAGCCACTAGCGACACGACGGCGGCATCCACGACATGGGCGTCCTGCTTCTCGAACAGACCCTGAACGGCCTGCAGTTCAGTGTCACGTTGTTCCTGATTGCCGCCGGGCTGACACTGGTGTTCGGCGTCATGAACTTCGTGAACCTGGCGCACGGCAGCCTGTTCATGGTGGGCGCCTACTTTGCCGCCTGGTTTGCGGGCATGCTCGACTCGTTCTGGCTCGGCTTGCTGTGCGCGCTGCCGGCCACGGCACTGGTGGGCCTGGTGATCGAGGTGCTGGTGCTGCGCCACCTGTACGCCAAGGACCACATGGTGCACGTGCTGGCGACGTTTGCGCTGATCCTGATCTTCAACGATCTGGTGCGTATCGTATGGGGCCCGCTGCCGCTGCCGCTGGACTTGCCCAGCGGGCTCGCCAGCGCGATCCAGCTCGGTCCGGTTCCGTATTCGAGCTTCCGACTCGTGATCATGCTGTCGGGTGTGCTGGTCGGACTGCTGCTGTGGTTTCTGGTCACCCGCACCCGGATCGGCATGTGGGTGCGGGCCGGCGCCAACAACCGGGAAATGGCCATTGCCATGGGTGTCAACGTCAAGTGGCTATACACCGCCGTGTTCACCTTCGGCACTGTGTTGTCGGCGCTGGCCGGCGTGATGCTGGGACCGCTCGTCGCGGTGGAGGCAGGCATGGGCGACGGCGTGCTGATCCTGGCCTTCGTTGTCGTCGTCATCGGCGGTATCGGCTCCATACTGGGCGCCGCGGCTGGCGCGCTGATCGTCGGTGTGGTCGACACGCTGGGACGCACGGCTTTGCCGGCCCTGCTCAGCGCCACATTGCCACCGGCGATCGCCTCATCCCTGGGGTCCGCGCTGGGATCGATGATGATCTATCTGGTCATGGTGTTGGTGCTGTTCTGGCGCCCCAGTGGCCTGTTCCCCGCCAATTCCTGAGCCCGCGATGCAGACCAAGAAGTCCTTGTCAGCCGTGTTGTGGCTGCTGTTGTTCGTGGTGCTGGCATCGTTCCCGTGGCTGGCCACCCGGGCCGGAGAGGACTTCTACATCGGGGTCGTGATCCGGATCATGATCTTTGCGATCGCCGCGTCCAGCCTGAACCTGATCCTGGGTTACGGCGGCATGGTGAGTTTCGGCCATGCGGCTTTTTTCGGGTTGGGCGCCTATACGGCCGGCATCGCGGTCGTGCACGGCGCCGACAACGCCTGGCTGGTCTGGCTGCTCGCGGCGGCAATCGGTGGCACCAGCGCGCTCGCGGTCGGTTACGTGGCGACCCGCACGCGCGGCGCCTATTTCATCATGATCACCCTGGCGATGGGCCAGTTGTTCTACTTCCTGTTTGTCGGCCTGCGCCAATATGGGGGCGATGACGGCCTTCGCATGTCGGTCCGTCCGGCGCTGGGCCTGGGGCTGGATATTCGCTCCGAAACCGTCTTCTACGCCGTCGTACTGGGTTGGACCGTGCTGATGCACCTGCTGCTGGCACGCCTGGTGCGCTCGCGTTTCGGCCTGGCCCTGCAGGCGGTGCGCGAGAACGAACAGCGCATGGGCGCGATCGGGTACTCGACGCGCCAGTACCGGCTGATCGCGTTTGCAGTGGCCGGTGTCATGGCCGGCGTGGCCGGTGCGTTGCTGGCCATGCACAACCAGTTCGTCAGTCCCAAGTTGCTGCACTGGTCGCAATCCGGCACGCTGATGATCATGGTGGTCCTGGGTGGCATGGGACGCCTGCATGGCGGATTCCTGGGGGCGGCCACGCTGCTGCTGCTGGAGGAAGTGTTGTCCGGGTATTTCAGCTACTGGCACATCTACGTCGGCGCGATCCTGTTGTTGGTGGTCATGGTGTCACCCGATGGCCTCGTCGGATTGGGCCGACTGTTCCGGCGCAAGGCTGCCGCGCCCGCCGACGCAGGTCGCGCACCATGAGCCTGGCTTTGCAGGTCAGCGGGTTGTCCAAGCGGTTCGGTGGTCTGGAAGCCGCCCGCAACGTCACGCTGCAGGTCGAAGCCGGCACCATCCACGGGTTGATCGGGCCCAATGGCGCGGGCAAGACCACGCTGATTTCTCTGTTGTCGGGCTACCTGCCGGCCGATGCCGGCCGGATCGACTTCTTCGGCCAGCCTTTGCAGCACCAGTCCCAGCAGGCGCGGGTGCGGGCCGGTCTGGTTCGCTCGTTCCAGATCACGAGTGTCTTTGGCAGTCTGAGCGTGTTGGAGAACCTGCAGGTCAGCGTGCAGCGCCGGCGCCACCGCAGTTTCGGATTTCTCGCTGCCGCCAGCGCAGACCGGCGCGCGCAGGACGAGGCTGCGGCCATTGCCGAACGCGTCGGCCTGGGGCAGCAACTGCAGGCCCGCGGCGACGCCTTGTCGCACGGCATGCGCCGACGGCTGGATGTCGGCCTGTCGCTGGCCTGTGCGCCGCGCATGCTGCTGATGGACGAGCCGATGGCCGGCATGGGACATGACGAAGCCGACGGGATGGTGGACTTGATCCGATCGCTGACTCCTGAACTCACGATCTTGCTGGTCGAACACGACATGGATGCGGTATTCGCCTTGGCCGATCGCATCACGGTGCTGCTGCTGGGCGCCGTATTGGCCAGCGGCACGGCGCAGCAGATCAAGGATGACCCCGACGTACGCGCCGCTTACCTGGGTGAGGAGGGGACGACATGAGCGAACCGATGCTCGCCGTCGAAGGTCTCACGGGAGGTTATGGCGCCAGCCAGGTCCTGTTCGGCATCGACTTCAGCGTCGCGCAGGGCGAGGTCGTCACGCTGCTGGGCCGCAATGGCATGGGCAAGACCACGACGGTTCGCCATGTGCTGGGCCTGCATCGTCCTCGGGGCGGAACGGTGCGCGTGCGAGGCCAGAATGTGACCGGCTTTGCCGCTGACCAGATCGCCCGCATGGGCGTGGCTATCGTCCCCGAAGGACGCCAGATCTTCACCAACCTGTCGGTCGAAGAGAACCTGCTCGCATTTGCCGCGCATCGCAACGGCAGCACCGACCGCTGGACCTTGCCCCGGGTCTATGCGCAATTTCCGCGCCTGCAGGAGCGCCGGCGCAATGGCGGCGGACAACTCTCGGGCGGCGAGCAGCAGATGCTGGCGATTGGACGCGCGTTGATGACGAACCCGTTCCTGCTGATCCTGGATGAGGCCACCGAGGGCCTGGCACCGCTGGTACGCGAGGAAATCTGGTCTTGCCTCAAGGGATTGCGGCGCTCCGGCCTGACCATCATCGTCATCGACAAGTACATTGAACGCCTGATCGCGTTTGCCGACCGCCATGTCATCCTGGAAAAAGGTACCGTGGTCTGGACGGGTCCGTCCGCCGAACTCGACCGCCGCCGCGATCTGTGGACCGACTACCTGAGCGTGTGAGGTCGCCAGGCGCCTGACGCGGTCAGGCCGCTGTTGCTGTCAAGGTGCCCCGATCGAGCCGGTACTGTCGTGCGCACCGCGCCGCCAGGCTTTCGTCGTGGGTCACGACGACAAACGCCGTCCCCTGATCCCGCGCCAGATTCATCATCAGCGCGAACACGCCGTCGGCAGTGCTGCGGTCCAGGTTGCCGGTCGGTTCGTCGGCCAGCACGCAGGCCGGCTGGGTGACCAGCGCGCGTGCGATCGCCACCCGCTGTCGCTCGCCGCCCGAGAGTTCCGACGGCCGGTGCTGCAGCCGGTCCTGCAGGCCCACGCTGGTGAGTGTGGCGCCCGCGGCACGGGAGGAGTCGTTGGGCGCCATGCGGCGGATCCACAGCGGCATGGCCACGTTGTCCAGTGCGGTGAACTCCGGCAGCAGGTGGTGGAACTGGTAGACGAAACCCAGGTGCCGGTAGCGCAAGCGGCCCTGATCGCTGGCACTGCGGGTCGACAGATCCTGGCCCATCAGATGCACACTGCCGCTGCTGGGCGCGTCCAGCGCCCCGAGCAGGTGCAGCAAGGTGCTCTTGCCAGAGCCCGAGGCGCCGACGATGGCCAGCGTATCGCCGGCATGTACCTGCAGGTCGACGCCGTTCAATACCGTCACGTCGAGCCGGCCCTCGCTGAATCGCTTGGTCAGCCCGCGGGCCTGCAACACCACTTCACTCATAACGCAGGGCCTCGGCCGGGTTGACGCGGCTGGCGCGCCAGCTCGGATAAATCGTGGCCAGGAAGGCCAGCACCAGCGAGATGATGGCGATCGGCATGATGTCGGCCTGCTGCGGATCGCTGGGCATGCTGCTGATCAGGTAGATGTCCTTGGGCAGGAAAGTCGCACCCAGCAGTTGCTCGAGCGCCGGCACGATGACGTCGATGTTGAACGCGACGCCCAGGCCCAGCGCCAGACCCGCCAGCGTGCCGATCACGCCCACCATCGCCCCCTGCACGACAAAGATACCCATGATCGAGCGCGGACTCGCGCCCAGCGTACGCAAGATCGCGATGTCGGCCCGCTTGTCGGTCACCGTCATCACCAGCGTGCTGACCAGGTTGAAGGCGGCCACCGCGACGATCAGCGTCAGGATGATGGACATCATGCGCTTCTCGACCTGCACCGCGGCAAACCAGGTTCGGTTCTGCCGCGTCCAGTCGCGGATCACCAGGCTGCCGCTCATCGTGGCGGCGAGTTCGGCGGCGACTTCGCGCGCCTGATGCAGGTCGCGCAACTTGAGCCGCACACCGGTGGGGCCCTCCAGACGGTAGATGCGCGCCGCGTCGTCCATGTGCATCAACGCCAGTGCCGAGTCGTATTCGAAATGACCGGAGTCGAAGGTGCCCACGACCGTCATCTGCTTGAGCCGCGGCACCACGCCGGCCGGCGTGATCTGGCCGCTGGGCGTGATCAGGGTCACGCTGTCGCCTTCGCGCACGCCGAGGGCGTGCGCCAGTTCGCCACCGAGCACGATGCCGAAGGAGCCCGGTACCAGCCGCGCCAGACCGCTGCGGCCCATCGCGCGGCCCAGGTCGGTCACGTCGAGTTCTCGCTGCGGGTCGATGCCACGCACCAGCGTTGCCTTCATGTCCTCGCCGCGTGCCAGCAGCCCTTGCGCGAACACGAACGGCGCGGCACCGATCACCTGCGGGTTGGATTTGGCCTCGGCCAGCGTGCGTTGCAGGTCGGGCAAGGCCACTCCGTCCCGGGCATGGATCTCGATATGCGAGACCACACCCAGCATGCGATCGCGTACTTCCTTCTGGAAGCCGTTCATGACGCTGAGTACGATGATCAGCGCGGCCACGCCCAGCGCGATACCCAGCATCGAGACGCCGGAGATGAAAGAGATGAAACCATTGCGCCGTGTCGCGCGGCCGGCACGGGTGTAACGCCAGCCCAGGCTCAGTTCGTAGGGCAGTTGCATCAGCGACAGAGCGGCAGTGGCATGTTCGGGGCAAATGATAAGCAGGGGACAGCACCGATTGTGGCATCCCGCACTCAACCCTCCTGACGAAACGCCGGGACGCCCCCAGTTTCCTCGCAATCCCTCGGTGGGCCTGGCCAAGCCAGGTCCGGGGGCGCTGTCGGGCGCCGGCGCACTTCGACCGACAATAAGCGGATGCAGTTGTTGATCCCATATGCCTTCGTCGCCGATGATCGGGGCTGTGCCCAGGCCGCCGCGACATTGCAACTGCCTGCCCTCCAGCGTTTGTTGCGCCGGCTGACATTGACGCGGACCGAGGATCTGTCGCCACAATCACTCACACCGCCACATGAACACGCGCTGGCGCAGGCCATCGGTGTGCAGGCGGGCGACGGCATGATCCCCTGGGCCGCGCTCGAGCTGGCTCGCCGCGGGACGGATCCAGGCACCGCAGGCTGGGCCTGGGTCACACCAGCGCACTGGCAGATTGGCACCGATCGCATCCAGATGACTGACCCCGCCGCGCTGCAACTGCCGCAGGACGAATCCCACGCGCTGATGCTGGCCATGGCACCGTGGTTCGCGCAGGATGGCATCGAGCTGCAGTTCGACACAGCTCAACGCTGGCTGGCGCGCGGTGCGCCATTGGCCGGGCTGGCCAGCGCGTCGCTGGACCGGGTCATCGAAACCGACCTCGGCCCCTGGATGCCGGCCACGGCCGCGCTGCGCCGACTGCAAAACGAGATGCAGATGCTGCTCTACACCCACCCGGTCAACGACGCGCGCAGCGCCCGGGGATCACCGGCCGTCAATTCGTTCTGGATCAGCGGCAGCGGCGCGCTCGGCGCGCTTGGCGCAACTGTGCCTGCACGGCCCCTGCCCCAGGTGGCGGACGCACTGCGCAGCGCCGCCCTGCACGGCGACTGGAGCCGCTGGACGCAGGGCTGGCAGCAGATCGACCAGGGCGAATGCCAGCAACTCGCCACCGCGCTCGATGCCGGCGCGGCTGGCGAGCTGGTGTTGTGCTCGGACCGCGCCGCTTTGCATTTCACTCCCGCTGTCAAAGGCTGGCGCGCAGGCCTGCAGCGCCGATTCAGCCGCGCAAGCCTGAAAGACTTCATCGGCCCATCATGAAAATCACCAATCGCGACATACCGCCCCGCGCCGCCTGGACGCTTGAACAGGCTGGCGTGCACCCCCTGCTGGCCCGCCTGTATGCGGCACGCGGCGTCAGCGCCGTGGACGAGCTCGACGAGGGTCTGAACCGGCTGCTGCCGCCCGCAGACCTGCTCGGCAACGCGCAGGCGGCCCGGCTGCTGGCCGATGCCATCGCACGGGACCAGCGGCTGTGCATCGTCGCCGACTACGATTGCGACGGCGCCACCGCCTGCGCCGTCGGACTGCGCGGACTGCGCCTGCTCGGGGCGCGCCATGTCGGCTACATCGTGCCGGACCGGGTACGCGACGGTTACGGGCTGACCGCACCGATCGCCCAGCGTGTGAAGGACAGCGGCGCCGACGTGCTGATCACGGTCGACAACGGCATCGCCAGCATCGAAGGCGTCGCGCATGCCCGATCGCTCGGCCTGCAGGTGCTGGTGACCGACCACCACCTGCCGGCCAGCGAGCTGCCGCAGGCCGACGTGATCGTCAATCCCAACCAGCCCGGCTGCGGCTTCGCCAGCAAATCCATCGCAGGTGTCGGCGTGATGTTCTACGTGTTGCTGGCGCTGCGCTCGGAACTGCGCGAACGCGGCGTATTCACGGCCCAGAACCAGCCCAAGCTCGACGCTTTGCTGCCGCTGGTGGCTCTGGGCACGGTGGCCGACGTGGTGCGACTCGACGCCAACAACCGCCGACTGGTCGCCCAGGGCCTCAAGCGTGTCCGGGCTGGCGCCCTGCCCGCCGGCATGGCCAGCTTGTTCAGCGCCGCCGGACGCCAGGCGCCGGTTGCCACCACCTTCGACTTCGGTTTCGCGCTCGGGCCGCGCATCAATGCCGCCGGACGTCTGAGCGACATGACGCTGGGCATCGAATGCCTGCTGACCGACGATCCGCAGCGTGCCGCCGAACTGGCCCGTCAGTTGGATGCCATCAACCGCGAACGGCGCGAGATCGAAGGCGACATGCGTGCCCAGGCGATGGAGATCGCCGAGTCGCTGTTCGAGGACGGCGAGGAACCACCACCGGCGATCTGCGTGTTCGACCCCGATTTCCATGAGGGCGTCGTCGGCATCGTGGCCTCGCGCATCAAGGACAAGCTGCACCGTCCCACCTTCGTGTTCGCCGCCAGCCAGGCGCCAGGCAAGGAACACGAGCTCAAGGGTTCGGGCCGCTCGATCCCGGGTTTTCACCTGCGCGACGCGCTCGACCTGGTGGCCAAGCGACACCCCGGCGTGTTGCTGCGTTTCGGCGGCCATGCGATGGCGGCCGGCTGTACCGTGGCCGAGGAACACCTTGACACGTTCGAGCAGGCGCTGGCCGAAGTGGCGATGCAGTGGCTCGATGCGGCCACCTTGCAGCGCCGGCTCGAGACCGACGGCCCGCTGGCGCCCGAGTACCGCCGCGTCGATCTGGTCGACACGCTGCACAAGGAGGTCTGGGGTCAGGGTTTCGCGCCGCCGGTGTTCAGCGAGGAACTCGACGTGGTGTCGCAGCGGCTGGTGGGCGAGAAACACCTCGCCCTCAAGCTGCTGCACCAGGGCACACCGATCGACGGCATCTGGTTCAACCACACCGACAGCCTGCCGGCGCGGGCGCGCATGGCATTTCGGCTCGACGCCGACGAATGGAACGGCGCGCGCAAGCTCAAGTTCCTGATCGAGGCCGTCGAAGCGCCCGCGCGCTGAGCGCGACAATACGCCCCTCCCGTTTCACCCATCCATTGAACCGCATCGCCATGACAGCACCCGCATCGTTCGACCTCCGTGGCCGTCTGGCCTTGATCACCGGCTCCAGTGCCGGCATCGGATTCGCGCTCGCGCGCGGCCTGGCCCAGGCCGGCGCGGCAGTTGTCATCAACGCGCGAAATGCCGACAAGCTGGAACTGGCGGCAAAGACGCTGCGCGGTGAAGGCGCCACGGTCCACACGATGGCATTTGACGTGACCGACAACGCTGAGGTGACCCGGGCCGTCGCGGCGATCGAGAACGACATCGGACCGATCGACATCCTGGTCAACAACGCCGGCATGCAGCGCCGTGCGCCGCTGGAAGATTTCACCCAGGAACACTGGCATGAGCTGATGCGCACCAACGTCGACAGCGTGTTCATGGTCGGTCAGGCCGTGGCCCGCCACATGATCGGCCGCAAGCAAGGCAAGATCATCAACATCTGCTCGGTGCAAAGCGAGCTGGGCCGCCCGAACATCGCCCCCTACACGGCCAGCAAAGGGGCGGTAAAGATGCTGACCAAGGGCATGGCCATCGACTGGGGACAACATGGTATCCAGGTCAACGGCCTGGGGCCGGGCTATTTCAAGACCGAGCTCAACCATGCGCTGGTCCAGAACCCGGAGTTCAGCAGCTGGCTCATCGGCCGCACGCCGTCGCGGCGCTGGGGCGACGTCGAAGACCTGGTCGGCCCGGCAGTATTCCTGGCCAGTGACGCCTCGCGATTCGTCAACGGCCATATCCTGTATGTCGATGGTGGCGTGACCGCCACGCTATGACATCGGCGAGACCGCAGGCAACCAACACCACCCACACTGAGCGGAAAACACAGCCATGGAAGCCCTTGTCATTCACGCCCCCAAGGACCTGCGGGTCGAGACCATCCCAACCGAACCGGTAGCGCCCGGCCAGATCCGGGTGCGCGTGCGCAAAGGCGGCATCTGCGGCTCGGACCTGCACTATTTCAACCATGGCGGTTTCGGCACGATCCGGATCCAGGAGCCCATGGTGCTCGGGCACGAGATCGCCGGGCTGGTCGAGCAGGTGGCCGATGGCGTGCATGGCGTGGCCGTGGGTGACCGGGTCGCCGTCAGCCCCAGCCGCCCCTGCGGCCGCTGCACTTACTGCCAGCAGGGCCTGCAGAACCACTGTCTGGATATGCGGTACTACGGCAGCGCAATGCGCACCCCCCATGTGCAAGGCGCGTTCCGCCAGGAGATCGTCTGCGACGCCAGCCAGGCACACCAGCTGGCCGACACCATCAGCGACGGCGAAGGCGCGATGGCCGAACCGTTGTCGGTGGCCTTGCATGCCGTGCGGCGTGCCGGCTCGTTGCTGGGCAAACGGGTACTGGTCACCGGCTGCGGCCCGATCGGCGCACTGATCATCATGGCCGCCCGCCGCGCCGGTGCCGCACATATCGTCGCCACCGACGTGAGCGACTTCACGCTGCGCAGCGCCACCAAGGTCGGTGCCGATGAGGCGATCAATGTCGCCGAACAGCCAGGCGCGCTGACCCCCTTCTGTGCCGACAAGGGCAGCTTCGACGTGCTGTTCGAAGCCAGCGGCAACGAGCGCGCCTTGCGCGGGGCGCTCGACACCCTGCGCCCGCGCGGCGTGATCATGCAGGTCGGCCTGGGCGGCGACATGACGTTGCCGCTCAACACCATCGTGGCCAAGGAGTTCGACCTGCGCGGCGCGTTCCGTTTCCACGAGGAGTTCGCGATTGCGGTCGAACTGTTGAACAAGGGTCTGGTCAACGTCAAGCCGCTGATCTCGGCCACCGTGCCATTTCGCGACTCCGGCCGTGCCTTCGCGCTGGCGGCAGACCGATCGCAGGCGATGAAGGTATTGCTGGATTTCGCATGAAACGTCACGGGTGCCACGCAGCGCAATCCGGTCGGCTGCGGCGTGGCGCATAGAATCGGTTTCTCGCAACCGCAGCCGTGGAGTCTCTCATGTCCGACCAAAAATACCGCCTCGTCACACGCAGCGATTTTGATGGACTCGTGTGTGCGATCCTGCTCAACGAGATGAGCCTGATCGACGACATCAAGTTCGTGCACCCCAAGGACATGCAGGACGGCAAGGTCGCGATCACCAACCGCGACATCACGACCAACCTGCCCTACGTGCCTGGCCCGCACCTGGTCTTTGACCACCACGCATCCGAGACCCTGCGCAACACCGGCGAGCGGCCCAAGAACTACATCATCTACCCCGGCGCTCCGTCCGCGGCGCGGGTCGTGTACGAGTGTTACGGTGGCAAGTCGCGCTTTCCCGATTCGTTCGACGACATGATGATCGCGGTGGACAAGAGCGATGCTGCCGAGTTCTCGATCGAGGAGATCCTCAACCCCGAGGGCTGGGTGCTGCTGAACTACCTGATGGATTCCCGCACCGGACTGGGACGATTCC
>Ga0105048_10005372_pt1 | contig 20719 bp, 19 predicted proteins | sample MAT05_FD_78382 | JGI IMG/M metagenome (GOLD analysis project Ga0105048, IMG submission 78382) | Freshwater microbial communities from Lake Fryxell liftoff mats and glacier meltwater in Antarctica - MAT-05 | ecosystem: Environmental > Aquatic > Freshwater > Ice > Liftoff microbial mat | place...
GAGTGTGAGAAATGCGGGTTAGTTCCCGACTAAACACTATTCAGATGTGAGCGCAAAAAGTCCCCGAACAGTCTGTTTTGCGTCGTAACCGCCCGATGTCTTCACGTAAGTCGTTGATATTCGAGCTGAACGTTTCCGGTTCCAGACATTTTGCGCTCGCATCTATTCACTTATCACTTGCCTGGCATCCGCCGCGAGACGCGCAGCCTACCCGGCGATCTTCCTGTACGCCTCGCCCTCGTTGAGCGTGGGATTCTCCGGGCGGCCTTTGTAGCGGTAGGTCAGCTTCAGGTTCTCGATGCCGAGCAGATATAGGATCGTCGCGTGGAAGTCGTGGACGTGGAGGCGGTCTTCGACGGCGCGGAGGCCGAGTTCGTCGGTCGCGCCGATGGTCTGGCCGCCTTTCACTCCGCCGCCGGCCATCCACATCGTGAAGCCGGTCGGGTTGTGATCGCGTCCGTCGCCTTTTTCGCTCATCGGGGTGCGACCGAATTCGCCGCCCCACACCACGAGTGTTTCGTCGAGCAAGCCGCGCTGTTTGAGATCGCGCAGGAGGCCGGCGACGGGCCTGTCGGTCTCGCCGAAAAGTTTCCCGTGGTTCGACTCGATCTTCGAATGCGCGTCCCACTTGCTGCCCGCGCCGCTGTAGAGCTGCACGAAGCGCACGCCGCGTTCGACCAGTCGCCGGGCGAGCAGGCACATGCCGCCGAATTTCGCGGTCTCCTTCCGGTCCATGCCGTAGAGCGAACGCGTGTCCTCGGTTTCCTTGCTGATGTCCACGGCGTCCGGCGCCTCGGCCTGCATGCGGAATGCGAGTTCGTAGCTGGCGATGCGTGCCTCGAGTTCGCTGTTCAGCCGCGATTCGGCGTGGTGCGAGTTGAGCGTCTTGAGGAAGTCGAGCTTCCCGCGCTGCTGTTCGGCGGTGATGCCGTCGGGGTTGTGGAGGAATTGAATCGGCTCGCTGCCGGATTCGATGCGCGTGCCCTGATAGACGGCAGGCATGAAGCCGCTGCCCCAGTTGCGCGGGCCGTTGACGACGCTTGCGGGATTGTCCTGCATCACGACGAAGGAGGGCAGGTTCTGATTCTCCGAGCCGAGGCCGTAGTTCACCCACGAGCCGAGCGACGGGCGGCCGGCGAGGATGCTGCCGGTGTTCATCTGGCAGACGCCGGTCGAGTGATTGATGCCGTCGGCGACGCACGAGCGCACCACGGCGATGTCATCGGCGCACTCGGCGGTGTGCGGCAGCCAGTCGGAAATCCACAGGCCACCCTGGCCATGCTGCTTCCACTGCCGCTTGCTCGCGAGCAGCGGGGAATTGAACTCGCCCATCGCGGTGATGACCTTGCCGAAGCTCTCGGGGATTTTTTGCCCGGCGAGTTTGTTCAGCAGCGGCTTCGGGTCGAAGGAGTCGATGTGCGACGGCCCGCCTTCCATGAAAAGGAAGATGACCGACTTCGCCTTCGGCATGAAATGCGGCTTCTTCGGCGCGAGCGGATTCTTGTCCGCGATGGCTGCGCCGAGGGAGGTGCCCGAGAGCAGATGCGAAAGCGCGAGCGCACCGAAGCCGCCGCCGGCACGGGTGAGGAAATCACGGCGCGTGAAGAGAGGATCGAAGTTGGAGCACGGCATGGTCAGTCGAGGTAGAGGAATTCGTTTGAGTTCAGAAGGACGTGGCAGAAATCCACGAAGGCGGCGGCGCGCGGGTCGGCTGGCTTGGACTGGGCGATCCGCGCCTCGATGTTGTTGCCGCGCGGCGAACTGTCGCTGTAGATGCCGCTGGAGCTCTCGAATTTCCAATAGCCGACGGTCGCCTCGTGGAGTTGCTGGCCGCTATTCAGCAGCAGCGCCTCGGCGGGAAGTGCGACGCGGGAAAGGCGCACGTCGTCGATGATGCCGTCCCACACGTGGCCCTTCGTGCCGCGCGCGCCGAGCGTGAAGTCCCCATCGCCGCGGATCCCGGCGACGGTGTTGTGCGCGACGGTCACGATCTGGACCGGGAGATCGTCATTGGAGAGATCCTTCGCGTAGAAGGTGATGCCATCGTGCCGGTCGGCGAGGTGTACGCTGGCGGCGACGTAATAGGGTTTGCCGACTTCCAGATTCAGCGCGCTGAAAACAGCCTCGCTATCCTTGCCGAGCGTGCCCTGGCCGTTGAGCAGGAGCACGAGCGTCCGCGGCTTGTAGCGCGATTGCTTGCCGGTGACACCGAATGTCCAGCCGGGGTGCGCCTTCGACCCATCCCAGTGCGAGGCAATGGTGCGCACCTGACTGTCGGGATAAAGTGAATTCAGGACGATGAATGCCTCGATGGTGAAGTCGCCGTCCGGAAAGCTCGGGGAGTTTTTCATCACGAGGCGCTCCATGCTGCCGCTGGTGAGCACGACGCCGCGCCCCTCGCGGAAGGGCATCTTGTCGGTGTTCAAGGTGACGGGCTTCATCTCCGGTTCACGCGCGTCGATCAGGGCGGACTGCGCGGCGATGAATTTCCGCGCTCCGGTGATCTCGTCGCGGGATGGTTCGCGTCCCCATGCGACGCGCATCGCGGTGGCGGCGCGCTCGGCTTCGTCCGATGAGGACTCGCGGATGACACGCGCGGCGAGCGCCTTGGCACGGGCGAGGATCCAGGTGCCGTTGAACAGCGTGAGCGCCTGGGTGCTCGTCGTGGTGGAGTTCCGCTGGGCGGTGCTTTGGAATCCCTCCGGCATGTCGAAGACATCGAGCAGCGAGTCGCGCGTGTTGCGCATTATCTTCGTGTAGATCGTCCGGCGTGGCTTGTCCGCGCCGGCGCTCGGGCCGGTCTGGTCGAGGTCGAGCTCGCCGGTGGTCGCGAGGATTGCGTCGCGCACCTGCTCGGCATCGAGGCGGCGTGTCGGATAGCGCCAGAACAGCTTGTTCTCCGGGTCGATGGTTGCCGCCGCTTTCGCCGCGGTGGCGACCTGCGTACCGGCTGCCGCCTGCTGGTAGGTGGCGCTCGTGACGATCAGGCGATGGAGCTTCTTCAGCGACCAGCCATCGGCGACGAAACGCCGCGCGAGCCAGTCGAGCAATTCGGGATGCGACGGGATGTCGCCGAGCTTGCCGAAGTCACTCGCATTCGCGGCGAGGCCGTGGCCGAAATGATACTGCCATGCGCGGTTGACGATCACGCGGGCGCTCAGCGGGTTTTCGGGATTCGTGAGCCATTTTGCGAGGGCGCTGCGGCGGCCGGTGGAGTTCGTGAGCGGCGTGAGTTTCGCCGGTGTCTCATCGAGGATCGTCGGGAAGCCGGGTTCGATGTCGCCGAGACTGTCGCGCTTCGGCACTCGGATCGGTGGCGCGACCGGACCCACGTCGGCTGCGGAAGGAACGAGCGGCAGCGGCAGCGGCTTGTCGGCGTCGAATGCCGAGAGTTCCTTTTGCAGCCGGACGAGCCTGTCCTTGTCGTCGCCCTTCACGTGGGTCAGCAGCCTCGCCCATTCGAAGTACACCTGGCGGAATGCGAGTTCGTGAAGCTGCTGCTCGTACGGCGTGCGCGTGCCGTCAGGCTTCAGCATCATCGCCTGCACGTCTTCCGGGAATTTCTCGATCGCCGACTTGCGTGACCTTTCCCGGGCCGGCTGCTCGATGGCCTCGATCTGGGCGCGGATGTCCGTGGTCTTTTCCTCCCACGTCTTGAGCTTCGCAGCGTATTCCTCGCGTTGCGCGGCAGTGGCGGCATCGCGGTCGTCCACCCAGCTCAGCGGCGCGAAGAATGCCCGCAGCCGGAAATAATCCTTCTGCAGGATCGGGTCGAACTTGTGGTCGTGGCAACGCGCGCACTGCATGCCGAGGCCGAGGAAGACGTCTCCCGTAACGTCTGTGAGTTCGTTCAGGATCGTCGTCCACTGCTCCACGACATCGCGGTTGTTATACTCGTAGCTCCCGTGGCGGAGGAATCCCGTGGCAGTGGTGGCGTCCGCGTCGCCCGGCCACAATTCATCACCGGCGAGCTGCTCCTGCACGAAGCGGTCGTAGGGCTTGTCCGAGTTGAACGCGCGCACGACGTAGTCGCGGTAGTGCCACGCAGTGGGGCGGTATTCGTCGGCCCGGTAGCCGTCGCTCTCGGCATAACGGGCGACGTCGAGCCAGTGGCGCGCCCAGCGTTCGCCGTAGCGCGGTGAGGCGAGGAGTTCGTCGGTGAGTTCGGCGACCGCCCTGGCCGAGTCTGCCTTCGCGGCCTGGGTGAAACGGATCGTCTGCTCGGGCGTCGGCGGCAGGCCGATGAGATCAAAATAGATGCGGCGCGCGAGTTGTTCGGGTGCTGCGGGAGGCGCGGGCTTCAGGCCGGCGGCATTCAGCTTCTCGAGGATGAATGAATCGATGGGGTGCGCGCCCAGCTTTGGCGGTGCCGGCTTCGCCATCGGCTGAATCGCCCACCATTTCCGATCCTCGTCGGTAATCACGCCGCGCGGACGCGCCGTCATCTTCTGTCCCTTCGGCTCGTCCGGCCACGCCGCGCCGAGTTTGATCCACTCGGTGAGAATCGCGATGGAGGCATCGGGCAGCTTCTTCCCGTCGCCCTTGTTTGGCGGCATCTTCAGATCATCGTCTTCGTAGCGGATGGCCTTGATGAGCAGGCTCTTCTCCGGGTCGCCCGGGACTGCGGCAGGCCCCGTGTCGCCTCCAGTCAGGATGCCCTGCCGCGAATCGAGCACGAGCCCGCCCTTGACCTTGTTCGCCTCGTGGCTGTGGCACTTGAAGCACTGCTCGGAAAGAATGGGACGGACCTTCTCACGGAAGAAAGCATCGCCATCGTTGCCCGCGGCGCATGCGGCGAACGGGAGCAGCAGGATGAGGAAGGAGAGGCGCATGATTTGATGAGTCAACCGCAGTGTGCCTGTGGGATTTGGCTTTTCCAGCACGGTCTTCGCAAAGGCACTGGCGATCCCGGAGTCAGGCGGGCAGTCTTCGGGCTGTGGAAATCATTGTCATCAACCGCCAGCGTCGCGTCCGCTTCGATGTCGGGCGACTGCGGCGATTTGCGCAGATGGCGTTGCCGGAATGCGCGCAGGAATCCGGTGATGGCGAGTTCCGTCTCCGCGAATTGCCTTCGATCGAGGTGACAGTGGTGACTGATGCAGTGATCGCGCGGGTCCATCGGCAGTTCATGAACGTGCCCGGCGCGACGGATGTGATCACCTTCGACCACGGCGAGATCGTGGTGAGCGCCGAGACCGCGCGTACGTATGCGCTGGAGCACGGGCATGATGTGTTCGACGAACTGGCGCTCTACGTCGTCCACGGCCTGCTGCACCTGAACGGCTACGACGACCGCGATGCGCGTTCGCGAGCGCGGATGCATCGCGTGCAGGATCGGATCTGGAAGCGCGTGCTGGCGACCGTTCCGGCGTCCAGCCGAGCGGGTAGGGGACGGTGAAGTAATTTCTGCCGTGCAAAGACACGGCCGGCCGATTTAGTCTCCCGCACTCCCATGAAACTCCGTTCCATCTCCACCATCGTGCTCGCGATTTGTGCTTCCGCCATCGGTCAGACCGGCGACGCGCCCCCCGTGGATGTCAATCAACTCCTCCAGGGGCTCAAGCAGTTCAAGGAGCAGAGCGACGCGGGAATCAAGACGCGCAGGAACGCGGCGTATCAGCAGATCATTGCGGCGGCTGCCTCGAACGAAAGGGCGTCCCTCTTTTGGACCGAGGCCGTGCTTGCCGTGCAGTTCGCAGGAGTGGGGCACGAGACGACGGCGGTGCGTGAATGGAAGACCGGCGACGGCGAGGCGCTGCGCAGCAAGGAGGGCGCGAATGCCGCGCGGCTGCACCTGCTCTGGCTCGGGCTCACCATCCAGCACGCCGCCGGCGCGGAGACGAAGCAATTGCTGCCCAATGTGATCGATTTCACCCGGCAGATCGAAGCCGATGAACTGGCGATGGAACGCGTCGAGGATCAGATCGACAAGGCGAAGGAGCGCGCCGGCGGAATGAAGAAGGCCCCGGTCTCGGTAAAGAAAGGTGTCGCCGAGGAGACTCACGCGAAAAAGGTTCACGACAACATCATGCGGATGTCCGTCGGCAGCAGCCCGGTCGCGCGCAGGCTCCAGATTGCCGACCTGCTCGGTGACACCGGCGGCCGCAGGAAAAAGAACGACGACGGCGAAGGCGCGAGTTGGGAATCCGTGCCGGGAAATATGAACGGCATCTACAATGCGATCATCCTTCCCGAATTCCGCGCGACCAGGGATCCGCGCATCCTCGAATACTGGGACATGACGATCAAAAAGGAGCAGCACCGCATCGAACCCGGCATGGCCGATTACGACGAACGCCAGTGGATGCAGGTGCGCCAGCCGCAGCTCCTCTGGTCGCGTGCGCAGGACGTCTTCCTCATCGGTCAGCGCAATCGCGCGGTGACGGAAATGTTCAACCTCATCAAGGCCTACCCGCAGCATCCCGATCTCGCCTCCTGGATCTCGCGCCTGGAATCGCTCCTGGCACCCACGCCCGCCGTGCAATCGAACCCTGGCGGAGCCGTTTCGCCACCCACGACGATTCCGCCCGCGACCGCGCCCGCTACTGTTGTCCCGACCGCGAGGATCGTTCCTGCACCGCCTGCGGGCACGGCTCCGGTTCCACGATGATCGGAATCATTGTCCCCTGCGAAGCCATGGCGCTCCTGCGGAATGCAGGCCCGGTGCGCTGCGCGACTGATGCTGACGTCATCACCGAGGAGGAGACGAAAACCGCTGAGTCGCTCGACGTCCCGTGGAACGTCGTCGTCCACAACGACCCGATCAACCTCATGGAATACGTCGCGAAAGTTTTCACCAAAGTCTTCGGCTACTCGCGGCAGAAGGCGGAGATTCACATGCTCGAAGTCCACCAGAAAGGCCGCTCCATCGTCTGGACGGGAGCGCGCGAGCGGGCGGAGTTCTACGTCCAGCAGCTTCATCTCTACCTGCTCCTCGCGACCATCGAGAAGAGCCGCTGATTCCATGGAGATTCAATCGAGCGAGGCAGGCTGGTTATTGGCTGAGATCGATCCGCTCATCGCGCAACTCCTGCGCGCCTTGCCGGAGACTGCGACCGTGAACGACGATGCCGCCCAGGGCCGCATCTTCAGTTCACCCACCGCCGGAGCCGATGCGGAGACCGACTCGGACTGGCGCGAGAATGTGGTGCCTGAAATGAGGGAAGTCTTCCAATCGCACCTCGATATCGTCGCCGCGGATCTCGCCGGGATGCAGGAAGAGAACGAAACATTCAGCTTTTCCATCCCCGCGCAAAATGGCCGCGCATGGGTCCACACCCTGAATCAAGCCCGCCTCGCCCTGGGCGCGCGGCACGATGTGACCGAGGACGACACCAGCGGTCGCCGGAGAAGGCGCACCAACGCGAAGACCTACGCCCTGATGCAGATCGACTTTTACGGGATGATCCTCAGCCTGCTGCTCGGTCAGACGGAGTTGTAAACTTGGACACCGTGAGGGCCGGGAGCCAGCGCGGTTTAAGAAAGGGCGCAACCGCGGTGAGGATTCTGCGTTCCAAGTTCTGCGTTCCAAGTTGGGCCCCGCGCAGCGGCTTCACCATTTCCGCGGGCGCATCCGGACTCGCACCGCGCCTGCGGCGGGCTGAACTCGGAAGTCGGAACTTGGAACTTGGAACCCTGAACGCGACCGCGCAGTTACCCATTGCGGCTCGTGCATGCGGAGACATCCGGAATTCAGGAACAGGGAAAAATGATCGCCGCCCTGCCGCGAACACCATCCCTGGCTTTGCGGTCCGCCAGCATCCTGCGCCACCTCACCCGAATCGGGCGTGACACCGCGGAGCCTCCGCCTCCTCGCGCCCGATTCGCCTGTGGCACTCCCGCGAATCCCACTCGTCGGGCGCATCTCAGTTTCTTGCAAGGGTGGGGCAAACAAGATGCACGTGGCCCCATGCGTCCCAGAGGGACGGCGGAAATTAGCCGGGGGTAAGCGAGGAACGAGCGCAACCCTCCGGATCGCGGCAACCACCGGACGCGCCCCGGCAGGGGTGTGCCGGAATGGTGCGGAGCGGGGTTCCGGCACCACTCGTCGCAACCGCGAGAGCCGCCAAACCGCGAGAAACTTTTGGACAGAAAGATGGGGCTTTCATGCCTTTGTCCTCAATTTCCCTGTCCAAACTCCGGGCCGGGGCCGCGGGGAATCAAGTGCATAGCCCTAAACGCGTATTCGTTTTCGTTGAGACCAAGCTCCTAGCCACGCTTGGTGGCGGCGTCGGGTTCCTTGGCGAGGGCGATCAGTTCTTCCAGCCCCTGTATCGTGGAGATGGCGCGGTTGTGGTAGGCGTTGAGGGTCTTCTTCAGCTCTTCGGAAAAGAGCTGGCTTTGCACGAGGTTCTTCTTCGCGCGCACCTTCAGCTCGTCCTTGAGCAGCTTCTCCAGCAGCTCGGCGGCGACGTTCTTGTGCTTGAGGCCGCGGACTTCGGCGAGGAACTGGTCGCTGAGGACTGATATCTCGCTTGGACAGGTCGGCGGCGGTGAAGACGTCGATCACCTGGCCTTCGGTCGTGATGGCTTTGCCCACGAACTGGCGCACGGCTTCGTCGATCTGCTCGGGCGACTTCCTGCTGTTCGGGCTCTGCTTGTTCAGCGCGGCTTGGATGGCTCGGAAAAATGAGACGTCATCGCGAATCTCCGTGGCTTCATCACTTGCGGCGCAGAGGGCAAATGCGGGGAAGGGTTCGGTCACGACCTGCACCCAGCATTTCTTCCCGTCGTCCTGTCGGAGAATGTGTTCCTGCCCGGCGGGAATCAGGGCCAGTTGTTCCACCGGTTTGCCGGACGTCCATTTGTCCCGCTGGAAACCGTGCATCATGTCACAGCCGACGCCGTGCTTCTCCAGCATCACGGCGATGGCCGCGTCCAACTCATAGGTGGGTGCGCTGCTGGTCGGAGACGATGACCCGACGCAACCGAGACTGACAATGTGCAAGCGCCGGGTGCTGACTCTGCGGGTGGCGGCGAAAGCATAATGTAAGCGGATGACACGGGTCACGGTAATGCCCGAATTGTTCATCCATCCATCCCCACAATCAACTTGGTATCGACAGAACACACGGCAAGTCTAAGAGCGTGTCCGGAAAGTCGCGTGAGCGGGTTATTAGCCAGTCGTTTGAGCATGAGACGGCACATGCAAACATAGATATGGGATTCGGAATGATCGGGCCTGCGTTCGTAGTCGCGGGACAATCGCCGGGATTTGTAGAGCCAAATGAAGGTGCGCTCGGCGATCCAACGCTTGCGGACGAGTTGAAAGCCCCTGGCATCGTCGCTACGACGGATGATGTCCACATGAAGTCTGCGGAAGGGGCGCAACCCTCTGACCCATTCCACCAATGCACCGGCATTGCCGCCATCCGCCCAGATGATTTGCAGTCTGCCAAAGGGAAGTAGAGGCCCGGGTGCAGTGTGACAGCCCCGTCGCGGTCCTGGACGGAGGCGGAAGTCACGCAAACACCCAGAAGCTGCAGAGGGTGTCCACCAGGATGTGTCTCAGGGTTTCCCCGTTCAGGCAAAAAGTTAGCCAAGTAAATTATGCGATCGGAAAAATGAAAATGCCGCGGGAAGCGGAAAGGAATGCCGCGCCATTTGCACCGCATTGATTGAAACTCATCCAGAGAATCCCGATTGTAATGCGGGGTTGGGCCGCTCCATTCAGCCTCGAGTTCTTTGACCGGCTCTTCCTCATCGAAGTCGTGATCTCCGATTGGAACTGCTCGCGATACATCACCCCGCGCTTCACCGAGGCCGAGGTCGAGGCACACATGGCTCCGCTGAAAGCGCGCATTGCGGAAGTCGAGGGGCGATTACGAGCCTGAGCAACGACAACCATTTTCGCCGATCTCTGCGCGAGCGGCACCGAGTCCGACATACCTGAAAGTCTTCTCGCCGTCACTTCGCCGGGCTGGAGCTGTCGCGGGTGAAGCGGTGAGTGCGGGAGCGGCGAGATGCAGGACGACAAACTCATGGCGCAACTTCCGCCCGCTGTTCTCGCCGCGCTTCACGTCGGATTCGAGATTGCCGCCGAGCAGCGCGACTTCGACTTGGAGCGGCTTCGGTGCGGTGCGAGCGGGAGTGAAAATCACGTCTGCATGGATTCGGTCACGCAGGATGATTTGAAGTTTGCCCACCTTCTCACTGCCGTTCGCCATGAGCGGCACGCGGCCCGACCAATCGCGCCACTCCCGGCCGTTCTGCACAAAGCCCGGCGTGTAAACCGAGTTCCTCCGCCACGACGCTGCGTAGCGTCGCTGGCGCGCAGTATTCGCCGCAGATGCGAAGCGATCGGGCCAGCCGAGGCGATCCCAGTAGTCCACATGGAAGACGACCGGCACGAATTTTTTCCACAGGTCCGGGCTCGTCTTGAGTGTGCTCATCCACGCGTCGGCTGGCGGGCAACTGCAGCACCCTTCGGAGGTGAAAAGCTCGATGAGTGTCGCGGGAGTTTCGTCACTTTCAAAAATGCGCGGCTCTGCAAAGAGCGGCATGGCGCTGAGCAGGAGCGAGGCGAGGATGGCGGGCGGCTTCATCGGTTGATCCCGGTCGCGTTACAAAGGCATCGGGCAGTATCCGCCGTGCTTTGCGTGATATTTCTGATGATATTCCTCCGCCGCGTAGAACGGCGCGGCGAACTCGATCTGCGTGGTGACCGGTCCGCGGAGCGTGCCGCTTGCGTCGAGCTTTGCGGCGGAGATCCGCGCTGCGGCTTCCTGCGCCGGCGTGGTGAAAAATATCGCCGAGCGATATTGGCTGCCGACATCCGGGCCCTGGCGATCCCGCGTCGTCGGGTTGTGACTTTTCCAAAACACCGCGAGCAACTGATCGAAACTCAACTGCGCAGGATCATACTCGACTTCGACGACCTCGGCGTGGCCGGTGCGATGCGAACACACATCCTCGTAAGTCGGATTCTTCGTCGTGCCGCCGGAGTATCCGACGCGTGTGGCCGCGACGCCTTTCACAGCGGCGAACGTGGACTCGACGCCCCAGAAACAGCCCGCGCCGAGGATCACTTTTTCCCGCGCCGCCTTCATGCCATCCTCGCGGAAAAGCAGTGAGGCCGAGTTGATGCAATAGCGCAGATTCGTCGGCGCGGGGCCATCCTCGAAGACGTGGCCGAGGTGCGAATCGCAGCGCACGCAGTGGACTTCCGTCCGGGCCATGCCGAACGCCGTGTCCTTCGTGCTGCCGATATTTTCCGCCGCGACCGGCTGGAAAAAGCTCGGCCAGCCCGTGCCCGAATCGAACTTCGCATCCGAGCGGAACAGCGGCAGGCCGCACGCCACGCAGGTGTAGAGCCCGAGCGTGTGATTGTCGTGAAAGATTCCGCAGAACGCCCGCTCGGTGCCCGCCGTGCGGGTGACGCGGAATTGGTCGTCCGTGAGCTGCAAACGCCATGCGTCGTCGGACTTCACGACCTTCGGCACGGTGAGCGGTTCGGTGAGCGCGCCAGCGCCATCGAGGAGGCGGACGGTGACGGGATTTGTGTTGGCGATCATAGGTGTGTGGCTTTTGAAACGGCGGAGTTGATCGGCCGCCGCGACGATTCCAGCGGTGCCGAGGATGGTGGTGAGGAATGTGCGCTTGGTCATGGTTCGGAGTTCGTTGAGTTGATGATAAGTCGGATGACCCGCGGATTCCTTACATCAGGCGAGCGGTGTTCACGGAGCGCGGGGCGAGGCGGATGAGCAATTCCAAGAACCCGCATCCACTCGCATCACCGCACGCCTATTTCCGCCGCAACCCGAGCGCCTTGATTCGTGAGGCGAGGGTCGTGGGCTTCATGCCGAGAAGTGCGGCGGCGCCTTCGTGGCCGAAGACTTTGCCGGCGGTTTGCGCGAGGGCGGCGGTGATGCTTTCGCGTTCGCGTTGCTTGAGGTCGGCGCGGGTGAGGACAGGGGAGCCGTCGGGGATTTGTGGCGCGCTGGACGGGAGCGGGCGGGTAGACGTGGGCGGGTCGAAGACGAGCGGGCCGCCTTGCGAGAGGATGACGGCGCGCTCGACGGCGTTTTGCAGTTCGCGGACGTTGCCGGGCCAGTCGTGCGTGGTGAGCTGGCGGGCGGCGGCATTCGTGAATTTCGGCGCGCGGCGGTTCATTCGTTTGGCGGCGCTGCGGATGAAGTGTTCGGCGAGGCGCGGGATGTCTTCGCGGCGTTCGCGCAGCGGCGGGTTTTCGATCGGGAAGACGCTGAGGCGGTAGAAAAGATCCTGCCGGAAACGGCCGGCTTCCACCTCGGCTTTGAGGTCGCGATTCGTGGCGGCGATGATGCGCACGTTCACCTTGCGAGTTCGTGTGTCGCCGACGCGCTCGACCTCCTGCTCTTGCAGCACGCGCAGCAGCTTGGCCTGCATCGGTAGTGGAATTTCCGCGATTTCATCGAGGAAAAGGGTGCCGCCATCGGCGAGTTCGAAGCGCCCCGCTTTGTCGCGCAGCGCTCCGGTGAAGGCTCCGCGCGCGTGGCCGAAGAACTCGCTCTCGAAGAGCGGCTCGGGCACCGCGCCGCAGTTCACGGCGATCATCGGGCGGTCGTGGCGCGGGCTGCGCTGATGGATCGCGCGGGCGACGAGTTCCTTGCCGGTGCCGCTCTCGCCGGTGATGAGCACAGTGGCGTCGGTCGCGGCGACGAGTTCGATCTGCTGCTGCACTTTGCGCAGCGCGGGGCTGTCGCCCACGATGTCACCGCTGCCGCGCGCGGCGCTCACCTCTTCGCGCAGGTAGCTGTTTTCCTCCTCCAGACGCTCTTTCAAAAACGCGATCTCCTCGAAGGCGTTCGCATTCGCGATGCTCACCGCGGCGTGGTCGGCGAAGATGCGCAGCCATTCGAACTCCGGCTCGCCGAGGACCAGCGCGTCGAAGATCGCCAGCACGCCGAGCACTTTGCCGCGGAAGACGAGCGGCTGCGCGGCAAAGGTGCGGATCTTCGCGCGGCGGAACCACTCGCGATCGGCGATCCATTCCTCGTCGCCGGTGAGGTCGCCAAGCAGCAGAGGCTGTCCGCTCGCGGCGACGCGGCCGATTTTGCGGATGCCGATCGGGAAGCGCCGGAACGCACCATCGGTGCGGGTGAGGCATGTAACGTCGCCGCCGGAATTTCCCGCGCTGGCGACGAGGTGCAGGCAGCGCGTCTGGTCGGGGCACTCGTCCCGGAAACGGCAGGTCGCGCAGAGATCACCGGAATTGATCAGCCAGATGCGGGCGAGCGCGATGTAGCTGCAATCACAGATGCCGGTGACGATGCCGTTGAGCAGTTCGGGCAGTGAGCGACTCTGCGCCATCGCGACCATGTGGCGTGGAAAAGTCGCGGTCTTCACGGCATCGAACTACGAATGTTAGTCGGAAAGCGCAACGATATTTCGTGTTTAGCGAGAAATCGTAGCGTTCGCAGAAAGGCGGGAAGACCTCACTTTACTCTGGAAACCGGGGCCTTTCACCCCGTGCCAGGCCGTTGGCACGCGTCATGTGTCAGGGGGATGCATCTCAAGCACTCCATGACTCCGACACCCGCTGACACTTCCGACATCTTCCAATTCATCGCCACGCTGCTCTTCATCGGCACGCTGTTCGCGGGACTTTACCTGCTGCGCAATCACGAGCGGCTTTTCGGCGTGGACCCGGGCATGCCGAGCGAAACCAGCAGCTCGCGGGCTTACAGCAAAATGCAGGCATTCGTCGTATGGGCGCACGCCGCTGCGCTCACGGGGGCGTTCGCATTTCTCATGCACTGAGCGTCCAAGTCATGCCCGCCCATTCTCCGAAACAAGCCACCACGAAAAACAAAATGAACCGCATCCGCCAAATCGATCCCGTCGCAGCCAGCGGGAAAAACCAGCAGCTATTCGCCGTAGTGAAGGACGATCTCGGTTTCGTGCCGGACCTCATGCGGGTGCTCGGAAATTCCGCGTCGCTCGAAGCCTGCCTCAGCTTCAGCAGCGCGCTCGCGGGCGGCGTGCTGGCGGTGAAATTGCGCGAGCAGATCGCCATTGCCGTCGGCGAAATCAACGGCTGCGGGTACTGCCTGAGCGCGCACACCATGCCCGGCGGGAAGGCCGGGCTCACCGAGAACGAGATCCTCGCCGCACGTCGCTCGACTGCCGTGGACGCGAAATCCGATGCCGCGCTCAAGCTCGCCCGCACCGTGACCCTCCAGCGCGGTCACATCGCCGACACCGATCTGCACGCCACCCGCAACGCGGGCCTGAACGACGCCGAGATCGTCGAGGTCGTGCAGCATGTCGCGCTCAACATTCTGACGAACTACACGAACAATGTCGCCCGCACCGTGATCGACTTCCCCGAGGTGAAGCCCGGCGCGCTTGAACCCGCTGGCGCGGAAGCCCGCACCACCGCCGGCTGCGCTTGCGCGTGAAACCCATTTTCGCCGGGGGCAATTCCGGTCTCCGGCGGACTGCCAAAACCAAATCAACAAAGAAACAAAACACGAAAATGAAATCCATCATCACATCCACCGCAGCTCTGCTGCTCCTGTCCGTCGCCGCCTTCGCTGGCGATCTCGTCAACATCTCCGGCGCAAGCAAGGCGGCGGTCAACGGCTACGACACCGTCGCCTTTTTCACCGATGCCAAACCGGTGAATGGCTCGCCCTTCATCAGTGCCGAGCACAAGGGCGCGACTTACTTCTTCGCCAACGAAGATCACAAGAAGCTCTTCACGGTGCGGGGCACGTAAAGTTCGAGTCCATTCAGCCAGCCGGCCAGCGCGTGCGCAGCTATTCGGGAACCCACATCATCACGGGTCAGACTCGGATGACGGGGCGACTCGGAGACACGCCCTTCGTTGCCGACAGCCGCTACACCCATGTTTACGTCGAGCAGCGCGGCGCATGGCGTTTGGTCGCCGCCCAAGGCACACTTATTTGACCTCCCAATTCACCTGCACAAACAGCCACATCATGAACGCACCCAACCTCACGCAACGTCCACCGCGCAGCCCGCGTGTCCGCCTCGGCGGATTCGTCCTCCTCGCGCGCATCCTCGACAAAGGCCGCGCCGACTTCGCCGGCACTGCGGGCGAATACAAATACAACAACCCGATCGACCGCCACTGGTTCAATTTCACCGGCATCACCGCGGAGGTGCTCAAGGCCGAAATCACCAGCGGCAAAGGCGACGGGGAAATTCTCGCGTGGGTCGCCGAGCACGCGCCGCACAAGCGCACGCCGTGGGAAATCCAGCAGTGGAGCGCGTATCACAACGAGCGCGGACCCGACGGCGACGTGGAGACGCTGGAGTTTTTCGCGAAGCGCGTCGGCGGAATCAGCGCCGTGCGCGAGGATGTGAAGACGTGGTTCGACTACCTCGATCTCGACGACCACGTGACCTTCGGAGGCAAAGCCTGAACCACGACCATGAGCACGCCACGCCCACCGCTCCCGCCTTTCACCGAAGAGACCGCTCGCCAAAAAGTGCAGCTCGCCGAGGACACATGGAACTCGCGCGACCCCGAGCGCGTCTCGCTCGCCTACACGCCGGATACCGAATGGCGCAACCGTGATATTTTTCTCAATGGTCGCGCCGAGGTCGTCGAATTCCTCAAGCGCAAGTGGGCGAAGGAGCACGACTATCGCCTGCGCAAAACGCTGTGGGCCTTCACCGGCAATCGCGTCGCCGTGCGCTTCGAATACGAGTGGCACGACGAGGCCGGCCAGTGGTGGCGCAGTCACGGGAATGAGAACTGGGAGTTCGACGCCGACGGCTATATGGCGAAGCGCTTTGCCAGCATCAACGACCAGCCCATCGCCGAGGCGGATCGCAAGTTCCGCTGGGAGCGCAAGGCCTGACGCCATGGCCGCGAAATTCATGCAGCTCGTGCTCACGCCCGCGGTGCAGGCCGCGCAGGAGCATTACTTTGGCAAACATCAGAGCGTCGCCGAGGCTCCCGAACGCGATCCATTCACCGACGACGAAGCCGCATTCATCGCCGCGCGCGACAGCTTCTACATGGCGACGACGAACGCCGACGGCTGGCCCAATGTGCAGCATCGCGGCGGGCCGCCCGGTTTTCTGAAAGTGCTCAGCCCGCACCAGCTCGGCTTCGCGGATTTCAAAGGCAACCGCCAGGTACTCACCACCGGCAACCTCAATGGCAACGATCGCGTCGCGCTTTTCCTCATGGATTACCCGCATCGCGAGCGACTGAAAATCCTCGGCCACGCCCGCGTCCTCGATGCGCGGGAAAACTCCGCCCTCGCCGACCAGCTCACGCCACCCCCCGAGCTGCGCAGCAAGATCGAGCGCCTCTTCCTCATCGAAGTCGTGAGCTTCGACTGGAACTGCCCGCAATACATCACCCCGCGCTTCAGCGAGGCCGAAGTCGAGGCGCACATCGCCACGCTCAAGGCGCGCATTGCTGAGTTGGAGGCGAATCAATCGCCGCAAAAAGCACGCTGACACGGCAATCCCGATCACCTTGTTTGCGAGAGTGACGGATGAGGAATCGCCGAGGCCTCAAATGTGGCGGCCGTCGGAGCCGAGCAATGCTCGTGTTCAGTTCCGCAAAAAACCAAACCTGTCTCGCCGAACCGTAACGCCGGAGCGATGCGGAAAGTGCGTCGGCGATGTAAGGAATCGGGGCGAATCGCGACGAATGTGCAAACCCAATGACCCGCATGCACGAAGACCGATATACTCTCGAATTGAATCCTGCCCTGCGAATCGTGCATGCACGACGATTTCACGAATGGCATGCCGCGATATTCACCGGTGCCGGTTCGGACATGCGTTTCATCCTGCGGCACAGTTTCCGTCCTGGCGCAGCTTGCTTGGAAAGTGATTTTTATGCAGCGGTATCCCGATTGGGAGTCGCGGTGCAACGACGTTCCGGAGTCGCGATCAGGACGGCGATGGGGAGAAATCTTCGCCGACGGAGCTTCACGGAAGGGGAAATTCCGGATACGTGCGCGTCCACCAAATGAACGCCGTCGCACGTTACTTTCACTGGCTTCACGGCAAATGGCCGGCGGGCTCGATCGAGAAACTGCCGGTGGTCGGCGAAGCCGGGGCGACGAATGTCTCCGGCGTGCGCATCGTCGGCGATCTGTCGGGCGTACCGCTGCTGAAGTTCAGTTCGGAGACGGGCACGCTTGCGGTGCGCGCGATCCTTGCGGAGCCGGAATTTGTGAAGCAGCGCGGACAGGATGAGGAAGTGTTCGACATCGCGATCATCGGCGCGGGCGTCTCGGGAGTTTCCGCGGCGATGGAGGCGGCGAAGGCGGGGCTGCGCTACCGGCTCTTCGAGGCGACTCAGGTCTTCTCGACCGTCGCGAATTTTCCGAAGGCGAAACCGATCTTCACTTATCCGACGGAAATGGTTCCCGCCGGCGGCATCCAGTATCCGCCGAGCAGCAGCGTGAAGGAGGCGCTCATCGAGGACATGGAGCGTCAGCGGCGCGAGGCGGGCGTCGAGACCGTGATGGCGCGCATCGAGAAGGTCGAGCGGAGCGGCGGCGTCTTCGTGCTGCATCACGGCGATGATGCAAAGACTGAGACTCGCGCGCTCCGCGTGATCGTGGCGATCGGTCGCAGCGGGAATTTCCGCCGCATGGGCGTGCCCGGCGAGGAACTCGACAAGGTGATGAACCGTCTGCACGACCCGAAGGATTTTGCGGGAAAGGACGTGCTCGTCGTGGGCGGCGGCGACAGCGCGGCGGAGGCCGCCATCGCGCTCGTCGCATGCGGCGCGCGGGTGACACTTTCACATCGCGGCAACGAGTTCACGCGCCCGAAGCCCGAGAACGTCGAGAAGCTCAAGATGCTCGCGAGCGATCCATCCGCGACCGTCGCGGTCTCGCAGCCGACTTCAGAGCGCGTGACGACGGCGGCGAATTCCGAAATGCGCGGCACAAAGCCCGCGGGCTCGCTGAGGCTCGCACTCGGCACGTCGCCGGTCCGCATCGAGTCCGGAAAGGCCGTGCTGCATCGCGGCAAGGACGGACCGGAGGAACCGCTCGCGAACGACTTCGTCTTCGCGATGATCGGACGCGAGGCGCCGCTCGAATTTTTCCGCCGCAGCGGACTCACGATCAGCGGTGAGCGGAGCCGCAAGTGGTGGATCACCGCCGCGCTGTCGGTCATTGTTTTCCTGTGGCTCTATCATTGGAAAAAGGAATTTTTCGCCGGCACGCCGCTTGATTTGAACACAACCGTGCTGAAGCCCTCGGCTGCCACGGATACGACGAGCTTCCTCTACACACTTCGCGAAGCCGCCGCCTATCGCAGCTTCTGGTATTCGTTCGCCTACGTGATCGTCATCACCATCTTCGGCATCCGCCGCGTGAATCGCCGCCGGACGCCCTACGTGAAACTGCAGACGCTCTCGCTCGCCCTCATCGCGACCGTGCCGCTTTTTCTGCTGCCGGAAATCGTGCTGCCGTGGATGGGCCACAACGGCTTCTTCGCGGAAGGCGCGCCGCTGCGGGGATTCGCCGATCAGTTCTTCGAGGTCGCGGATTGGAAACTCGCGAAACTCCCCGAGGCGGATCGCGCCGCCGCCGCCGTCCTCGGTGCGGAGCGATCTTACTGGCGCGTCATCGGTTTCATCCTCGCGTGGCCGCTGCTCATCGCAAATTGGTTCACCGACAAGCCGATGTTCGGCTGGCTCATCGTCGGCAGCATTCAGACCTTCGTGCTGATCCCGCTGCTCATCTGGCGATTTGGAAAGGGCGCGTATTGCGGCTGGATCTGCTCGTGCGGCGCGCTCGCCGAGACGCTCGGCGACACGCACCGCCACAAGATGCCGCACGGCCCGAAGGCCACGCGCTGGAACATGGTCGGCCAGGCATTTCTCGCCTTCGCCGCGGTGCTCATGGTGCTCCGCGTCATCGGTTGGATGTTTCCTGACTCACCGGCTGGCGCAATTTTCCACTTCCTGCACAAAGGCGCGCCGCTCGGCCCCGGCCTGCCGCTGCTCAACTACGAATACTTCGTGGATCTCCTGTGGGCCGGTGTCATCGGCGTCGCATTTTATTTTCATCTCTCGGGCCGCGTGTGGTGCCGCTTCGCCTGCCCGCTCGCGGCACTCATGCACATCTACGCGCGCTTCTCTCGCTTCCGCATTTTTGCCGAGAAAAAGAAATGCATCTCGTGCAATGTCTGCACCTCCGTCTGCCATCAGGGCATAGACATCATGAACTTCGCGAACAAAGGCATCCCCATGGAAGACCCCGAATGCGTGCGCTGCTCCGCCTGCGTGCAGCAGTGCCCGACCGGCGTGCTCAGCTTCGGCCACCTCGACGGCGCAGGTGTGCCCGCGCTCGATCGACTCGCCGCATCGCCCGTGCAGATGCGCGAGAAGGCAAAGGCGTGACCGCTGGTCCTGACATCGCGATTATCCTGCCCGCGCGCGACGAGGAAGCCGCGCTCGCTCCGGTGCTCAGCGAACTGCTGCCTCACGCAGCGCGCCATCATGCCGTGATCGCCGTCGGATTAAATGACTGCACGGACCGCTCACGCGCAGTGGCAGAGAAGCATGGCGTGCTGATCGGCGAGACGAAAACTCGCGGCTACGGCCACGGCTGCCTCGCGGGGATCGCAGCCGTCCGCACAGCCGGCCTCCAGCCCGCGGCATACATTTTCATGGCTGCCGACGGAGCGCACGATCCGGCGGAATTGCCACGCCTGCTCGCACCCTGGCGCGACGGCGCCGGGCTCGTGCTCGGCCAGCGCACGGGCATTCCGCAGAACTGGACGAAGCTCAGTTTCGTCCGCGCATTTTCCAACGCGCTGCTCGGCGCGTGGGCCGGCCTGCTGTGCGGACGCTGGTATTCCGACCTCGGCCCATACCGGCTGATTTCGCGGGAGCTTTTCGAAACGATGGCACCCCGCGAGACGACATGGGGATGGACCATCGAACCGCAAATCCTCGCAGCGCGTCTCGGGGCGAAAATCGCACAGGTCCGCGTGACCGAACGTCCGCGCATTGCCGGCGAACAGAAAGTCACCGGCGTCTCGCTCCGGCACTCGCTAGCCGTCGGCCTCGCAATCGCTCTCGCCGCAATGCGCTGCCGTCTCCGCGCCGTGAAGCGTCAATAGGGTTTGAAGCGCAGCGCGCGGGCCGCAACCAAAGTAGCTTGGGCTTCAGCCCACCCCCCCCCGGCTCGTTTTTGGGCTGAAGCCCAAACTACTTTTCTGGCGCGCTGCGCGAATTTCTCCTCGCGCGCTGTGCGTTCTATTCCCATCGCCGCTTTTTGGTTTAGCGTCCTGAATTCGCTTTGATGTCCATCAGCACCATTCTCTACGCCGCATATTTTGTGACGACCACCGGTCTGCTCGCATACGGCGCGATGGCATATGTGCATCTGCTGCTGTTTGCGCTCCGGCATCGCGCACACCGCGCGACGAATGCAGCACTGCTTGCACGCGCCGCTGCGACTCCTGACGCAGAGCTGCCGCGCGTCACCACACAGCTCCCGCTTTTCAACGAACCGAATGTCGCCGAGCGCCTCCTGCGCGCGGTGGCAGCGAGCGACTATCCGCACGACCGGCACGAGATTCAGGTGCTCGATGATTCGACGGATGAGACGTGCGCCATCGTGGATGTCGTCGCCGCCGAACTGCGCGCAGCGGGCCACGACATCCGCGTGATTCGCCGCGAGGCACGCACGGGCTACAAGGCCGGCGCGCTCCGCGAAGGCATGGCCTCGGCCACCGGGGAATTCTTCGCAATCTTCGACGCCGACTTTCTCCCCGC
>Ga0105048_10005373_pt1 | contig 20717 bp, 18 predicted proteins | sample MAT05_FD_78382 | JGI IMG/M metagenome (GOLD analysis project Ga0105048, IMG submission 78382) | Freshwater microbial communities from Lake Fryxell liftoff mats and glacier meltwater in Antarctica - MAT-05 | ecosystem: Environmental > Aquatic > Freshwater > Ice > Liftoff microbial mat | place...
GGTCTTTCAGGTCCTCCTGGATCGATTGGGCAAGCATTGTGATGCCGCGCAGCGGTGCCTTGAGATCGTGCGAGGCGACGTAGGCGAACTGGTCGAGGTCCTTGATAATCCGCTCGAGCGCGCGCGTCTGCGTCGCGACCTCGATCGCCTGTGCAGCGATGATCGCGTTCGCCCGCTCGAGCTCGAGCACACTCTTGCGGATGCGGGTGATGACGAAGGTCGCGAGCAGGAAGGCGATACCGGCTCCCGAGATGAGCAGCACGCGCGCCGACTCGAGCGCGCCGACGGTCACGCTCTTGCGTTCTTCGATCACCTCTCCCTCGGCGGTGCGCATCTCCGAGACGGCATTCTCGAGGTGAGTGTGATCGAAGCGCCCTTGTTCTTCTCGACGAACGCGAGCACCATCGCGCGATCGCGCGTATCGATGAGTCTCGAACTCTCTTCGAGCGTGCTGATGTCCCCTTCGAGGATCGGCAGCAACGCATTGAGGCGCGCGAGCTGCGCCGGGTCGCTGGTAAACGCGAGCAACACCGCCAGATCACTCAGGACCCGCGCGCGCATAGTGCGCAGGGCCGTCAGCGACTTCGTCTCGCCGAGCAACAGGGTAGGACGACCGCCCGACCTGCGCCTCGAGCACAGCGTCGTAGATGTTGCGGAGACGGAAGCGCACCTCGTGCGCGTGATAGACCCGCTGCTGGGTCTCGTTCTGGCGGTTGATGGCCGCGATTCCGACCCATGCGACGACGAGCACAAGCAGGGCGCTGCCAAACGCTGCGAGCAGCTTCGGGCGTATCGGCGGCAGTGCCGACTTGTGGCTGAGCTTGTTCATGGCAAACGCCTTTCTCGAAACCAGCATTCAGGCACCAAAGCCTGGCACAAGTCTCGCAGTGTGTCGTTGCGAATCGGCCACTCCAATAAGGCGGCCGACCGGCAACTGAAACCCATTGCCCCAGTGGCACGGTCGCCGAGCCATCGCGCCGCACCCCGGGCGTAGTGCCCCAGCGCTTCCAAGGAGCCGCCCATGAAGCCATCGTCACTTGCCCAACGCGTCGCCCTTGTCGGAGGGGGTCTCGCCGCTGTGGCCGGCGCAGCCCTGCTCCTCGGCAGCCCAGCGATCCGACACGCGCTCTTGAAGGCCCTGGGGCTCGCGAGCGACGGTGCCAACGGTGATCGCCCTGCCCCGCGGATGTTCATGCACTCGGGTAGCACGGTCATGCATCCGTCACCGTTGCCGGGCGCCGGTTCGACGCTCATTGCAGGGCAACGCGCGGCCGACCTGATCTGGTCGAAGCCCGGCACTGCCCACCCCGAGGAGACCGCGGTCAACGGGGTGCTGACGATCTCGCGCAGCGAGCTCATGGAGCTTCTGAAGTCGGCGTTCCCGCTACACGTCGCGATCAGCGCCGATGGTGAAGCGTGGATCGAGATAAACGAGCTCGCCGGGATCAAGTACGAGCCTGGCCTTGGCGTCGTGTTGCGTTGCTCGGCGCGGGTGAACTACCCGCTGCCGGTGTTGCCCGACTCGTTTACGCTCACCGAAGTCGCGGTGACCATCTTGCCCTTGATCATCGAACGCGAGGGTCGCACTTACATGCAATTCAAGGTCGACGTCTCGGACATCGACCTGAAGTTCCTGCCCGGCTTCGTCGACGATGTCGTCTCCGACAAGATCAACAGCGCGATCAAGGACAGGGCCGACAAGATCGCCTGGAACGCGTCCAAGACGTTGAACCGGCACGTGCGTTTTCCAAAGCGCCTGAGCCTCCTGCGTGGGCTCGACCTGGGGCCCGTGCGCGCGACCCTCGAGGTGGCGAACGAAGGGCTCATCGTGCGCTGCGTGCTGCCGCTGACGCTCACGCACGAAACGGAGTCGGTCGCGCTGCCCCCGGATCTGCCGGAGGGAACTCCGGCGTGAGCTCGTTCGCGAGAGGCCCCGAAGCCCCCACCTGGCGCTGATACAAAGCGGCCACGCTCATGTGAGCGTGGCCGTTTCGCGTGACACTCGAGTGTCGATCGATCAGGACTTGGCGGCGTGGGCGACGTCGGCCGCCTTCTTCTCCGCCGTGTCGGCCGCATCGCTGGCGTCGGCCTTGGCGGAAGCAATCGTGTCTTTCGCGTGGTCGATGGCGTCACCCGCCGCCTCTTTCGCGTCGGCCCATTTCTCCCGGATGGATGTCCAGAACGCCTCGACCTTGGTCGATACGACTTCCTTCGTGTCGCCGTAGAGCTCCTGGAGCTTGCCCACGAGCGTCTCCTTGTTGCCGTCGATCACATCGAGGTCGTCGTCGGTCAGCTTGCCCCACTGCGCCTTCACGTCGCCCTTCAACTGCTTCCACTTGCCCTTGATCTGGTCAGAATTCATACGGGTTCTCCTGGTGGTCCGGGTCGGTTTCGAGCGGCAGCGGTCGCCGCGCGCCATTCGGCCACAGCAACCCCCGTGCCACTAGGGGGTCATGCGACCAGGCGCATCTGCACATGTTGCACCGCGCGCTGCACCGCTTCGACCGTCTCGACGAGCGTGTGGGTGACCTGCTGGGCACCGGCCTCGAGGAACGTTGCAACCGCCTCGGCGTCGCTCGCGCTGTCGTCTGCGCGCGGACGTACCTCGCTCAGGAGCGTCGGTCGGCGCGACTTGTGGCCGAAGCCGACGCGGCGACGGGGCGGGATTGCGGTACTGACATAGACTTCGGAGACGGGCGCGTCCCAGAGAGCGGCGATGATCCGCACCTCGGGCTTGGCGACGCCCAGGTTGGACAGCGTATGGCTCGGGATGGTGCTCGCCTTGGCGATGAGGTAGCGCATCCGGACGAGCGGCACCGGCGGCAGCCCCGCGATGACGACCACGTCGGCCTCGGCGTCGGCGACCGACTGCACGAGCTCGCTCGAGAGGGTCCCGGCGGGCAGGAGCTTGAGGTCGATGCCAGCGGGTGCCAGCAGGTCGGCCAACAGGGAACCAACCAACGCGCCGTTGTCGTCGCCGGCCGGCAGGAACGCGACGCGTACGGCGCGACGCTCAGCGATCGTGGCCAGGTCCGCGTTGCCTGGCTGACCGACGACGCTGACGTCGGGTCCAGTGGGGTCGATACCGGCGAGCCCGATGAGCTGCTCCGCGTGCTTCACCTCGGCACGCGCGAGCTTGGCGCGCGCCGAGCTCTTCCTTTCGGACAAGGCGGGCAGCCCGATGATGATCTCACCCACCATCTCGCGAATGGCGGCCGCCGACTCGGGCGTCAGCTGCCCCTCGACTTCGTCCTGCTTGGCCGAACGCAGGGCCGGCAAGACGACCGCGTCGTAGAGGTCGGGCAACGGTCGTCGCTCCAGGAACTCCGCCAGCACCCGCTCGGCCTCGTCCGAGCTCTTCGCGACGAGCCGCTGATAGAAGCGCGCCTCGGGGCCGAGGCCGGGCTCGTCGCCGAGCAACGTGTGGAGGAAGCGCAGCGATGGCACATAGCGCCCCGAGATGACCACGATGAGCGTCAGCGGTACCGCCAGCAAAAGGCCGACCGTGCCCCAGAGCCAGGTCCAGAAGACGGCGGCGACGATGATGGCGACCGGCGACAGGCCCGTGCGACTGCCATAGAGCCACGGCTCGACGATGTTGTTGCTGATGAGCTCGAGCACGAGGAACATGCCCGTAACCGCCAGGGTCAGCTCCCAGCCAGGTGAAATCGCGAACGACAGGGCGATCGGAAAGCCGGCCGCAAGCCACGGCCCGAGGTACGGGATGAAGCGCAAGACGATCGCCAGGAGGCCCCAGAGGAGCGCGTTCGGCACGCCCAGGAGGAGGAGCCCGATACCGACCGGGATGCCATACGTGGTGTTCACGATAAGCGTCATCAAGAGGTAGCGACTGATGCGATGGGTGACGTCGCTCATCGCCTGGGTCGTGAGCGTCACCCCGCGACGACTGATGACGCTGACCATGCGGTCGCGCAGATCCTCCATATACATCAGCATGAACAGCACCAGCACGGCGACTACCGCGATGTTGCCGAGCGGCGCCAGCACCGGCCCGGCGAGATTGCCAATCATCTCAAAGGGACCGGGCTTGTCCGGCACGACCGTCACCGCGATCGGGGCGACGCCCTTCGTCACGAAAGGGAATATCGAGAGCGGGCTCTTGCCCTTCTCGGAGGTGCCTGTTGTCGCAGGGTCAGGGCTCTCCGGGGAGGCCTCGGGCATCGCGTCTTCCAGGCCCTTCTGGATGTCGGCGACCGTACCGCCAAGCGCCGAGAGCTTCTCGCTGATGGTGTCGCGATATTGCGGCAGACTGCGACTCAGCTCGTCGAGCTGGCCGACGAGCGTCACCAGGAGAGCGATGACGAGACCCAGTGCCAGCAGCACACTGGCCACGACCGCAATCACCCGCGGGACGTGCCAGTGCTGGAGCCCGGCGACGAGCGGTGCCAGGAGGAAGGTCACGAGCGCCGCCATGGCGAACGGCAGGAAGAGGTCCTGTGCGACGTAGAGGACGGCGATGACGAGCGCCATCGACGCGAGGGGGCCAATCCGACTAGGGGACTGTGGTGACTCTACGCGCTTCATCGATGGGCTCCTCGAATGGCCGAGTGGGCATCCTCTGCAAGACCCAACCCAAAGTCCTATTTGCACAGGCCTTGCACCCAGCCAGGCCATGAAAGCCTTCCTGAAGAAGACGTTCGGTCCCCCTGTCGCGTGGCTCGGCAGAAAGCTCGCGCGCCCGTACAAGTTCGTCAGCGACCTCATCGAGTACTTGAGTGATCACGACTGGGGCATCTACTCGGCGGGGCTGGCTTTCTATGCGCTTCTGGCGCTCACCCCGTTCGTTATCCTGGCGGTCGTCGTCGGCGGGGCGGTCTTTGGGAGCGATCTCGCACAGGCGGAGCTGCGCAACGCGATCATGGCCGAGGCCGGCCCGCAGGTGGCCGACCTTGTGGTCGGCTTCGCCAAGGGTGCAGCCGATCTGACCTCGGTGTCGCTCGCCTCGGTGTTTGCCATCATCCTCTTGATGTGGTCGTCGACGAACCTGTTCACGCAGGTGCGCAATGGACTGCACGAGATGTTCGGGATCGAGCCGCCCGCCGAGAGCCAGGGCGGGGTCGGCACGGCGATCATCAAGTTCCTGCGCTACCGTCTGTTCGCGGCGCTCGGCACGGTCGCCTTCGGCACGTTGTTCGTAGCACTCCTTGGGACGCGACTGGCGCTGTCATTTGTCGAGCAGGGCAGCGCCGAGCTGCTCGATGTGCCGTTCTGGGTATGGGATATCGCGGACATCATCGTCGCGCTGGCGTTCATCACCATCGCCGTGCGTGTCATCTACTGGCTCCTGCCGGACCGCCGGCCGGTCGGGGCGGCGCCCTGGATCGGCGCGCTCGTGACGGCAGTCCTGCTGGTGCTGGGGCGCACCGGGGTGGCGCTCTACCTTTCGGTCGGGAGCGTCAGCACCGCTTACGGCGCGGCCGGCGCGCTGGTCGTCTTCCTCGGTTGGGCCTACTGGAGCGCCTACGTCTTCCTCCTGGGAGCCCGGGTGACCTGGGTCTTGGCCGAGCAGTGGGCGCACGACAAGCGCGCGCCGTTCCCGCCGATCTCCGAGGCGGTCAAGGCCGAGGAGATCGAAAAGATCAAACACCCGGAGCCGCCCGAGCAGGTAACCGTAGAACTGTGACCTGTTTTGGGCCAGCGCGCATGGGCGTCGGGCGGAGCGCCACACATGTCGCGCCGAGTACGACTCAGGGCTGCATGCCAGGAGCGGGAAAGCTCGTGGCACATGCCTTGCTCAACGCTTCTCCGCCACGGCAAAGAACCCAAGGAGATCCTCCATGCAGCCCAGCCAGAAGAGCGCCGCCCAGAAGCCAGACAGCAAACTCGTCGTATCGCCCTCGGCTGCCCTTCTGGGCAAGCCCACGAGCAAAGCCAAGAAGGCACCGAGCCAGGTCAACAAGGCGACCAAGACCGCCGCCCAGCGGAAGGACCAGCGCGAGGCCATGGCCAAGACCCAGCCGATGAGCGCCATCACCGACGCCATGGTCGCCGCCCACGCCGCCGCGCATGACGGACTTCACGAGTTCACCAACACCCGCGGCTGATTGCCGAACGAATGATTCGAAGGGGGCCCGCTGAATGCCCCCTTTTCATTCTCCCCGGTTGTGCCGTACAGGACACTCATGTGGATCTTCCGTCTTATCCGCGCGACCTGGTGCCTTGGCATCATCTTCTGGAGCTACATCTACCAGGGGATGCTGCGACGGATCTTCCCACGCTCCGAGCGCGTCAAAGCGCGTTGGGACAAGGTGCATGCGCGCAACGCATTGCGCGCCTACAAGACCTGCGTGAAGCTGCGCGGGATCTACATCAAGCTCGGCCAGGTGCTCTCGGTGATGGGCACATTCCTGCCCGCAGTCTATGTAAAGGCGCTGGAGCAGCTGCAGGACTCGGTGCCGCCGCGCAGCTACCGCGCGATTCGACGCGCGATAAAGAACCGCCTCGGGCATTTTCCGGAGGAGCTGTTCGCGACGTTCGACGAGACGCCGGTCGCGGCCGCGTCGCTCGGCCAGGTGCACAAAGCGGTCACGCACCAGGGTGAGAAGGTCGCGGTCAAGGTGCTCTATCCGCACATCCGCACGATCATGCGCGTGGACATGCGGGTCCTGCGGCTGGCGGCGGCGATCTACAAGCGCTTCTTCGTAAAGCTCGACCAGATCGACCGCGTGCTCGACCAGCTGCAGGAGATGTTGGAGCGCGAGACCAACCTCGAGCACGAGGCGAAGTGCATCTTCCGGATGAACGCGAACTTCGCGAGCGACCCGGACGTGGTGCTGCCGCGCGTACTGCCGGAGCTGTCGAACCAGGCGGTGCTGACGATGAGCTTCATGGACGGCGTGAAGATCTCGAACACCGAGGCGCTGGCGGAGCTCGGGCTCGACCCGCAGTTGGTCGCGACGAAGCTCGTGCAGTCGTTCTACAAGTCCCTGTTCATCGACCGCTTCTTCCATGCCGATCCGCACCCCGGGAACTTCTTCGTTCAGCGCGGCGACAAGGGGCAAGTGCGGCTCGTCATCCTCGACCTCGGTAGCGCGAGCGAGATTGCGCCAAACCTGTCCAACGGTCTCGCGGACGTCATCCGCGGCTTCATGACCAAGGACGACAAGGTCCTGATGCAGGGTGTCGAGCTGATGGGATTCGTCGCCGACAACGGTGATCGCGCGTTGCTCGAGCGCGTCATCCGCCACTACTTCCGGCAGATCCTGAGCCTAAACATCAACGACTTCGGCAACATCGGCAGCATCGACAAGGAGCTGGCGGCCAAGGTCCACGAGCCCGAGCTCGACCAGGCCGATGTGCGCGGGCTGATGCGATCGATCGCGTACCCGCTCGGCTGGTTCTATGTCGAGCGCGCGGCGCTCATCCTGTTCGGCTTGTCATCGCAGCTCGCCCCGAACCTCAACATGGTGCAGACCGGTTTCCCATACATCGCGCGCTTCTTCGCTGAACGTGCGGCGCGCGAACGCGCGGGTGCAACTGCCGCAGCGACGGCCCCGGCGCCCCACGCGCCGAGCGGACAGGGCGCGGCGAGCGTCGCCTCGGAGCGGGTGTCGCAACAGCTCGCCATCGCGAGATAGGCAGCGCGCTCTGAGACAGGTCACGTGCGCGTCGTGCTCGCGCCGCGACAAGTCGCGCGCTCCCCACGCAACCGAGGAGCCAGACCATGCCTGAGGGCGACAAGAGCAAGTACACCGACAAGCAGAAGCGTCAGGCAGGGCACATCGAAGAGGCTTACAAGGAGAGTGGTGTCTCCGAGGACGAGGCCGCCGCGCGTGCCTGGGCGACCGTCAACCGGCAGGACCACGGCGGCAAGAAACCCGGTGGCGGCGGTCGCGGTAAAGAGCCCGATACCCATCCCGTCATGCGCAAGCGACCCGCCGGCAACGTGGCCGCGAGCCGCAAGAAGGGCGCGGCAAAGAAGGTGGCTGCCAGCAAGAAGCCCTGAGTCTGCGTCGAGGCGGTGCGCGGTCGTCGCAGAGTCGCAGAGCGTCTTGGCGTTCCCGAGGGAGAGAGCGACGGGCGAGAGCGACGGGCGAGCTGACAACGTGGTCCGTAGCGTGCTCGCGATGAAAGTTGAGAGCCACCGCTGCTCGCCGGCGGCGGTGGCTCTGGTCGCCGGCACTTCGTCGAGAGGTGCCGATGAGCGACGTCCTCGGGAGGCTCCGCGCACATCCGAGGGGGATGGCGCGCGAAGCTTCCGAGGCCCGCTGGGTCAGGCCCTCGGGCTCTCCGCGGAGAGCACCAGATAGCGCTGATATCGGGTCTGCAGATCGTCAGGTAGCGCGGACGGCTTCTTGGCCGGCCCTCGGCCGCTGACACCGGCGCGTACGGCGCGGGCGAAGTCGTTGAGGGCGGCCGGGTCCTGGATACGCAGGCACGGGCCTTCGGCTTCGACTTCGGGGCACAACGAGGTGACGAGCACGCCGCCACCCTCGAACTCGAGACGCAGGCCGTCGGCAAGCGCGGTGGTAAACGCGCGGGTCGCCGACTGAAGCGTGTCGAACGCACAGCTACTTGCACTGTGTGACGAGGCGAGCACGATCCGACCGCCGCCGCGCGCGGCCATGTCCTTCGCGATGAGGCGCGACAGGTGCAGGGTCGAGAGCGTGTTGATCTGCCCGGTGGCGAGTTCGTCGTCGAGCGACGCGACGCGGCCGTAGTCACCCCAAGCGCCGACCGAGGTGTTCGCGACGAAGATGTCGATCGGGCGCTCGAGTGTCCGCAGCTTGTTATGGAGTGTGGCGGGCCCGGTGCCGCGCGAGAGGTCGGCGCTGACCCAGTGGATCTCGACCTCGGGGACCTGGGCCGCGAGCTCCTCGGCGGCGAGGGCGAGATCGACCGTGCCATCGCCCGCGATCACGAGATCGCACCGCGCCTCGGCGAACGCGCGCGCGAGTTCGAAGCCCAATCCTGTGGCGCCACCGGTCACCAGGCACAGTGGCCTGCGGACGACGTTGGGTCGGGCGATCTGGATGCCGTGCATAGCGCTGCCTCCTGCCATGGTTTCGAGCGACTGCTTGCGGAGGCCGGGGCGCCCGAAGAGTTCGGGGATAGCGGTTGCGCGCGGCGTGCCAACGCCGGAGGTCTGTCGGAGGCGAGCGAAGACGCCACGACAATGACCGGGGAGGCGCGGCGCGCACGGGCGAAACGCCCGATGCCGGGACATTTCGCCTGCATGAATGACGGTAACCCAGTCCCTGGCCGTAGGTCATGGGCGATGTAGTAAACGACACCAACGAGAATACAACCCTACGGCACAGGTAATGCTGTATGTCTGGCTGTAGTTCAGACACCCGACGAGGATAGAAGAATGAACGGACGACATCTCGTATACACCCGATTCGCACTCGTAGCGGCACTCGTGGGGCTCTCTCCGGCCTGCGACGATGACCCGGTCGCGTACAGCGAGACCGTGTCTCTCAAGCTGTCAGGCATCAAGAACGGCGACCTCGACAACGGCCAGGCCTCCGAGGAGAAGAACATCAACACCGAGTCGGGCAACCCGTACGCGGAGTTCTTGAAGCGCGCCCGGGCGAAGCTCGGCGGGCGCGACCCGGGCGCCATCGAGATCGTTCAGGCGGACGTGCGGGTCCACTCGGACTCGAAGAACGTATCGACGGTCGACGCGGTCTTCGCCTCGCTCGAGCTCTTCATCACGAATTCAGCGACGACCATCCCGGTCGGGTCGCGCGCCAACCCGACGGGCAGCTCGGTCGCCATCGCGCTCGACGATAATCTCGACTACGAGCCGGTCTACGACACGATGCTCCGCGGCGACTTCAAGGTCGGGGTGCGCGGGCCAACGGTCGCTGTGCCGCCGAACGACTTCGACCTCAAGCTGACCATCGACCTGCGCTTCACCGCGTACGATTAGTGCCGGCCGGACCGAGCCAACCGACCTGCTTGCACAGTTCGACCGGAGCGGGTCGGCCGGCTCGACCAAGACCCGACTATTGCGAGATGATCCGCGCCTACGCCCCTGCGGTTGGCGCCTCGGCCCTGGCATTCGGCATCCCGAAGTAGCTGCTCTATGACGTGCTGATGACCGCGTCCTGGGTCCTCAACCTCGTCGTTGCCGAGCTCATCATTCGCCGCCCTGCGAGCCTGGCGAAGCAGCGTCGCGCTGACGCCATGAGGCGCTCGATCGGACCCACCCGGTGGCCAGTAGGGGTGACGCCATGAGCCCCGCGTCTCCTCGCAGTCGATATCGGTGGTACGCTCGTACGGCGCGACGGCGTCATCGCGCCCAAGGGCGTCGCCGCGATCGAGCGCGCGCGAGAGAGATGGGTCGCGGTCGATGTGGTGACTGGGCGGCTCTATTCGGGATCGCGCGAACTGGCGCGGGGTGCCTGCGCTCGATGGGCCTGGGACCAGGGTTTGACATAGCCGCGCGTGATACGAGGGGTGCCGGTGCCACCGCTGAGATCGTCGAGCTCGCCGCTTGGCCAGGACACGCAGGTGACGTCCCACATATCGTCTTGTAGGAGTTCGATGTCGCTCTGCGAGAACCTCAGCTCACCGTAGGGGTAGACGCGCAACGTCGCGAACGACGCGCCATAGCCGTAGTCCCCATAATAATGCACGCCAATGCAGTAGCGGGCACCCTGCTCGGGCACTTCGAGGTTCAGGTTCTCGGGGCCACCGCCGTCGGTGTCGTCGCGGTCGAGGCTGGGGTCGTCGGAGCTGCTCGACGCGAACCCCCAAATGGGCCGTTACCGAGGTCGATGGGCCGGGCGTCGAGGCAGGCGCCGAGGCTCGTGGCGCTCGAGAACACAAGCGCGCACGAGACTCTTCGGAAGCGGGAGGGCGGGCAACTCCGGAAGTAAGTTCGTCACGAGATTGGGGGGCGTGCACGCTTCCGTCACCGGCACCTGAACGATTCTTCCAGCGCTCACAGCGGGAAGGCCCTGCGCAGCGCTGCCGCGAGCCCGCCGAACATCCACACCGCGGCCGGCGCGAGGAGGCCAATCGGCAGCGGCGACGGCGACGAGGAGGCCGGCGATGCGAACGGAGGCGGAGGGACGGGAGAGGTCGGACTGCATCGTGCGCTCCCTCTTTTGGTCAGCCCGATTGCTGCACCGCGATGGACCCACCTTCCCGCGACCTGCACACGAAGGAATTAGCCGCTCACGACAGAGTCACGTCCGCTGGCGCCACATGAGGCCTGGACGCACACGAAATGACGGCATCGAGCGCTCACCGCAAAGAGGCACATCGGCCGCTGCCGAATTGGCCACGCGGTCAATGGCGAGGTCTGGTGAGCGGGCGGCCCGACGTTGACGCAAGCGGCCCGAAGTGCGAGCCTCCTCCTCGTCGGCCCAGTTCCATCCGTTATCGCGGCTGCCCAGCTCAGCTTCGTGACATCGAAGGTACGCTTTGAACGACCCCAACCCGGGCCCTACCCAAGAGCCATCATCGCAGGCCAGTGCGACGCCGAGTTCGTCGACGCCCGCCACGGCGCACCGCGGCTCATCCGCGAAGGCGAGCTCGGTGCAGCTGAAGCGCGCCGTCGCCGGTCAGCCAATCGACGTGCAGATGGCGATGCTCAAGCCGAGCGGCAAGCAGGAGTCTGCCCCCGGCGGCGAGTCGGGCGGCGCGGCTGCCAAGGCCCAGGCCTCCGGCGAGGAGACAACGCGCCTCGACGCGGCGGCCGGCAAGCAGTCGGCGATGCCGGTTCAGCGGCGCGCGCGCGCGATCCAGCGGGTGGCGGGCGAGACGCCTGAGAGCCATGCGAGTCCTTCCTATATGATGGGTGCGATGCAGCCGATGGGTGACCACACCGCTGTGTGTGTCGTGCAGATGGAAGCCTCGACGACGACGACGCCAGCCTCGGGCTCCGGCAGCACGACGACCCCGCCGGCACCGGGCGGCACCACGACGACCGCGCCCCCGGCGGCGCCGGTCGTGAAGTACAAATGGGTCTCGAAGACCGCCGACGGCAAGACCGTCAACTACCTCGTGCGCGACGACGAGCACGGCGACGTCCAGCTCGGTCCGGTACAGCGCCATGAGCTCACCGAAAACTTCGACCTCGAAGCGCGCGTGCGTGCCCTCGAGCTGACGATTGGACAAATCGCCGAGAGCCATCCGTCCGGCCAGGCGGCGGGTCGTGCGCTCGCCGCGCGCTGCATCCAGATCGCTGACGCCTTCTTCGCGAAGGTCGGCGAGGTGCAGTACATGGAGACGAACCGCCATACGAAGGTGGCGGAGGCGAAGTCGATGGGCTTCGGTACCGCGCTCGGCACGGATACGCAGGCCTTCGCGGGCGCAGTCACGACGATGCCCGATGCGATTCGCGCGGCCGGCGCGACCGGCAACATCCGCGAGACGTTGACCATCGCCAACAACTTCCTCTGGAACTTCGGCACCGCCTTCGTCAACGCCGAAGGCCGGGACCCGGAGGCCGATGCGGCCATACAGGCCCTCAAGACTCAGGAAGGGGCCTTCGCCGAGCGCCTCGCGGTCATGTCCAAGGCCGACAGCCTCATCATCCCGAACAGCGCGCCGGCCATCCAGGCGCAGATCACCGAGCAGAGCGCGATGCGCGAGGGGGTGCCGGCCGGAACGTCGAAGCAGACGACCAAGACCCTCGGCGAGCTGCGCCGCGAGCTGAACAAGGAGCTGCCACTGTCGAGCGCCGAGATGACGATGATGGGCCTCTCGACAAGCGACACCGTGAGCAAGGAGGACCTCGATGCCAAGCGCCTGACCTGGGAAGAGGGCATGCGCGCGTTCGTCATCAAGTCGACCGCGTTCACGCAGAAGCTTCAGCAGTGCGCGGTGCCCATGGGCGCCGGCACTTCGGGTACGACAGCGCGCATCATGGCGCTCGGCACGACGCTCGGCTTCACCGATGCCATCTCGCTGCGCGCCGCGTGCATCGGCTACCTCATCCCTATCCGGGCGCACACGCTCTGGGAAGTGCTGCAGGGCGCGGTCGCGGGCGGGGCACCGGCACCGGCGCAAGATTTGTCGGCCTTCGATAACGTCGCGCCGTTCGGACCGTCGCGCACGCTCTATCCGGACGAGAGCTTCTGGCAGGCGGTCAGCGATCACATGAATCCCCCCGCTCCGCGTAGCGGCGGGTGATGATGCGGTTTTGTCACGGCAACGGGCGCTTCATCGACGCGCATGGCGCGATGCCCGAGGTTGGTTATGAAGCGGTCGGCGAGCCGCTCTACCCCGACATCGGCTGCAATCGGCTGCGTTGTGCGACATGCGGCGAGCCGCTGCGTGACCTCGTCGCTGTCACCCCGGCACAGGGCCTCTCGCGTGAGCAGGCGCTGTTGCTCTACGCGGAGGCGGCGACCGGGATCGGGGCGGCGTCGCTGACGTTGCTGCGTGACGACGCGGCCGCGCGGCTCTACCTGTGCGCATGCGGCGGGCACTTCGTATGCACACGCTCGCGCTACCTCGCGGCCGGCGGCGAAGACGACTACACCGGTCCGGCACCGAGCGACTGGGCCTGCGGCGGACACGACGCGCTCGTCATCCCGGGCACGGTCGACGGCGAGCCGATCCCGCCGGGTCTCACGCTGGCCGGCTCGAGCGACGCCGCTTGGGACGCGCTAGCGATCGGCGCCATGAACGGCGAGCGGGCGGTGGCGCGGCCGGACTACCTCGTGAACCCGCCAGGCGCCTGGTGCCAGCGTATGGCGTGGCTCCTGCCGCCGGGCGAGAGTGAGGCGCTCGGCGCCGCACTTGGGCGCATGGTGCTCGGCGCCGATGAAGCGAACATGAAGGGCGCGCTCGGCCTCTTCCACGACGCGCCGCTAACGGCCGGCGCGGAGGCTGTCGAGGCGCTCGCGCTGCGGGCCGACCCGACCGCGCTCGCGAGCAAGGTCAACGCGTCCGAGACGGCGAGTGACGTCGTGCAGCTCGTGTTGGCAGCGAGGCTCGCGCGCGGCGGCGAGGATGCGCTAGCGGCGACGATTCGCGCGGCGCGACGCGCGGTCGGTTGGCCTTCGCGGCGACGACTGGTGCTGATCGATGCGCTCACGGCGCGTGACTTCGAGGGCGTGTTGGCCGAGGTCGAGGCCTTCGGCGACGAGCGTATGGTGGTGCGCCAGCTCCTGCTCGGTGCCTATCGCGCAGCCGGGGACGATGGAGTGCTGCGGCTCGCCGCACGCATGAAGGCGCTCGCGCGGCCGGGACTGGCGCACCTCGTGAGCCTGGCACGAACCAACCTGCCGGCGGCATCGGCGGACAAGGTCGCGGCCGCAGTCGGCTAGCTCGGCTGAGTCGCATGAGGCGTGGAAGCACGCTACAATTACGCCATGGCGACGCAAACGACGACCCACCTGCGAAACTGTCACCTGTGCGAAGCGATGTGCGGGGTCGTCATCGAAACCGATGGTGCCACGATCGTGAGCGTGAAGGGCGACTTCGACGATCCGTTCAGCCGCGGCCACATCTGCCCGAAGGCGCCGGCACTGGCGGAGCTGCACACCGATCCCGATCGCCTTAAGGGACCGCTCAAACGGGTCGCCGACCAGTTCGAGCCGATCGCGTGGGACACGGCGCTCGACGAGATCGCCGACCGGTTGACCGCGGTGCAGCGAACCTATGGGCGCGATACGGTCGCCACCTATCTCGGCAATCCGACCGTGCACAATCATGGCGCAACGCTGTTGGCGCCCGTGTTCGTGCACACGCTGCACACGAAGAGCCGCTACTCGGCGACGTCGGTCGACCAACTGCCCCATCAGCTCGCGAGCTGGGCGATGCTCGGGCATCAGTTGCTGCTGCCGGTGCCCGACATCGATCGGACGCGGTTCATGTTGATGATCGGTGCGAACCCGTTGGCGTCGAACGGCAGCCTCATGACGGCGCCCGACATAAAGGGGCGGTTGAAGGCGCTGCGTGAGCGGGGCGGCCGGCTCATCGTGGTCGACCCGCGGCGTACCGAGACGGCCCGCGTCGCCGACGAGCATGTGTTCATCCGACCCGGCAGCGATGCGTTGTTCCTGCTCGCGCTGACACAGGTGATCTTCGCCGCAGGCGGGCCGCGGCTTGGGCACCTGGCACCGCTCGTGCGCAACGTCGAGGCCCTGCAGGCGGCGGTCGCGGAGTTCACACCCGAGCGGGTCGCGAGCGCCACCGGGATCCCCGCGGCAACCATCCGCCGCATCGCCAATGAGCTGCGCGCGGCCGACCCGGGCGTCGTCTACGCGCGCCTCGGCGCCAGCACCCAGGCGTTTGGTGGAATATGCCAATGGCTCGTGCCGGCACTCAATATCATCACTGGCAATTTCGATCGGGTGGGCGGGGCGATGTTCACGAAGCCCGCGGTCGACGTGCTCGGCGCGGCGAAGCTCGCGGGCATCGGGCGCGGCAGCCTCGGGCGCTGGAAGAGTCGCGTACGGCAATTGCCCGAGGCCAATGGCGAGCTGCCGGCGGCGACCCTGGCCGAGGACATGCTCGCGCCGGGCGAGGGCAAGCTGCGGGCGTTGGTCGTGATGGCAGGCAACCCGGTGCTGTCGACCCCGAACGGCAAGCAGATGGACAAGGCGCTGGCCGGCCTCGACCTGATGGTGAGCATCGATTGCTACCTCAACGAGACGTCGCGCCACGCGCACTACATCCTGCCGCCGGCGTCGCCGCTGACGCGTAGTCACTATGACGTGGCGCTGTCGCTGCTCGCGGTGCGCAACGTCGCCAAGTGGTCGCCACCCGTGTTCGAGCCGCCCGCGGACGCGCGCCATGACTGGCAGATTCTGCTCGGACTGGCCGAGCGCATCGAACAGCGAAAGCCGCTATCGATCGTACGCCGGGCGACGCTCGCGACGTGGCGACGCCTCGGACCGGACGGCATCGTCGATCTGTTGCTGCGCCTCGGGCCCTATGGGCGCCTCGGGCAGCGCACGCTGCGCGGGCTCCTGCGCGAGGGGCTGTCGCTTGCGCAGCTGAAGCAACATCCGCATGGAGTCGATCTCGGCCCGCTCGAGCCGGCCTTGCCGGGGCGTTTGATGAAGGATCGGCGCTACATCGACCTGGCACCGGCGCTGTTCATCGCCGACCTGCCGCGCCTCCAGGCGTTGCTGACGCAGCCTGCGCCAAGTGACGGTGAATTGTTGTTGATTGGCCGGCGGCACCTGAGAAGCAACAACTCCTGGATGCACAATGCGCCGCGGCTCGCCGGCGGTAAGCCGCGCTGCACGTTGATCGTCAGCCCCGGGGACGCGACCCGGCTCGGTCTCTCCGAGGGTCAGAAGGCGCGCGTGACATCGCAGCGCGGTGAGGTCGAGGTCGCGGTCGAGGTGAGCGACGACATGATGCCGGGCGTCGTGAGCCTGCCGCATGGCTTCGGACACCGCGGTCCGAATGTGCGACTGGCGGTCGCGGGGCGTGAGGAGCATGCCGGGGTCAGCATGAACGACCTTACCGACGAGCGGGATGTCGATGCGCTCTGCGGCACGGCCGTGCTAACCGGAGTGCCGGTCCGCGTATCGGTCGCGTGATCCAAGGAAGCCACGTGTCGAATCCGAGTGCACGCCCCCGTTTCGTCGAAGTACCCGCCGACCTGAGCGGCATCGAGACGCGCTCTGGACGTGAGGTCGCTGCCGCGAGCGTGGGCGCCGAGGCCCACAAGATCGAGGCGATCTGGAGCGCGATGCAGCGCCTCTTCCGGTCGCGGACCCAGCCGGCGATGACGGTGTGCATCCGCCGGCGTGGCGAGGTTGTGCTCGAGCGGGCGATCGGACATGCACAGCCGGGTGTGCTGGCAACGCCGCGCACGCCGTTCTGCACCTTCTCGGTGTCGAAGGCGGTGACCGCCGTGATGATGCATGTGCTCGACGAGCGCGACCAGCTGCGCCTCGACGATCCGGTGTGCGAGTACATCCCCGAGTTCGCGCAACACGGTAAGGACTGGGTGACGATTCGCCACGTGCTCACGCATCGCGCGGGCATCCCGTCGGTCGCCAACGGCAAGGGCACGCTGGAGGCGCTGACCGACACGCGCGGCGTCGTGGCCGCGCTGTGCGAGGCGAAGCCGGTGTTCCTGCCGGGCCGGCGGCTCGCCTATCATGCGGTGACGGGTGGGTTCATCCTCGACGAGATCGTGCGGCGCGTGACCGGGCACGGGCTGGAAGTGCTGCTGCGCGATACGGTCGCAAAGCCGCTCGGGTTCGAGTACTTGAGCTACGGGTTGGCGCCCGAGCTGCAGCCCCTCGCGGCCGAGAATCGTTTCACCGGCTACGACGTGCCGTTCCCGTTCTCGGCCCTGATGAAGCGTGGGCTCGGGCTGCCGCTCGCAGACGCGGTGGACGCTGCGAATGACCCGCGCTGGCTCTCGGCGGTCGTGCCGTCGGGCAATTTGATGGCGACCGCGGACGACCTCGCGCGCTTCTTCCACTTGCTCTTGCGCGGCGGCGAGCTCGACGGGGTGCGGGTGCTCGACCCACGCACGGTGCGGCGCATGTTGGTCGAGAGCGCCTACTTCGAGCCGGACCTGACCCTCGGCCTGGCCGTGCGCTACGGCCAGGGCGTGATGCTCGGCTCGTTGCCGTTCAGCCTGTTCGGGCCCGACACCTCCCGCGCCTTCGGGCACTACGGCTTCGTCAACATCGTCGCCTGGGCCGACCCCGAGCGCGACATCTCCGTCGGGCTCCTGACGAGCGGCAAGGCGATCATCGCCAATCAGCTGCCCGCGTTTCTCGGTCTCTTGCGGGCGATCTCCGAAGGGTTTGATCGGACTTAGAGGGCACTCTCAGCGAGATTGCCCCTGCCGCCCGGCGCCTGCCACACCTGCCCGTCCCGGCTGACCACACGCTCGTTGTTCATGCGCGTTCCTTTGTCAGCGCGCTGCGCCGGCGCCGATTACTTCGGCGTCGTACGCATAGATGTCGGGATGGAAACGCACGGTGCCGGCGTCGTCGACCGACGCGGTGTAGTACTCGAGGAAGACCGGGACCTCGACCGTGAGATCGATCACGACCGACCCGCCGCGACCGGCGCGCGACCGCACCGCAGGCTCATCGAACGGCCGTCCGGCGACCTCGGCGTCGGCGCGCAAGAGGGCCACACCGAAGTCGACCGCGTTCTGCACGCGCACGCACCCGTGCGACAACGCGCGCACCGCGAGCCTGAACGCGCCCTTCTTGGGGGTGTCGTGCAGGTAGACGCTCTCGTCGTTGGGGAACAGGATCTTGATGACGCCGAGCGCGTTGTCGGGCCCGGGCGACTGGATGTAGGTGCGGCCGCGCTCGGACGTGACGAGCTGGATGCGGTGCCTTTCGAGGTAGGTCGGATCCTTGGCGACCTCGAGGTCGATCTCGTTCTTGGCGATTTTCGGCGGCACCGCCCAGATCGGGTTCACCACGATGCGCGAGATGTGGTCGGACAGGATCGGCGTCGCGTGCAGGTTCAGGCGGCGCTTCAGGTCCTTGTCGAAGTACCACTTGGTCGCGCCGACGATCGTGCGCTGCGTCATCACCAGCTCGTGGTCGCGCACATAGCGCAGCTCCTGCGCCGCGACGTTCACCTCGACGAAGGTCGGCTCGCGTTGCCACGCGGTCACACGCCAGCGTTGCACGTTCAGCTCGAGCGTCGCGAGGCGCGCCTCGCACGGCACCGCCAGCGCCGCTATCAGATCCGGATCATCGATGCCCTTGGCCGGCACCTGGCGCGCGGCCCGGTAGACCGCGAGCGCCGCCTCGGTATCGGCGTCCCACACCCCGCTCGGCGGCGTCCCTGGTGGGGGATAATAGCCCTCGCGTGCGAGGCGCGTCTGGAGCACCTGCGCCACCTCGGGCGGTGGTAGCCAACCCTTCTTCTTGCCGATGCGCGGCGCAGCGACGACACCCCAACCGCCCGACGCACAGATCCCCGCGTAACGTTCGGCGGCGGCGACGAGCCGCAGGTACTGCGGATGCGCTGGCAAGAGTCCAGTCAGATAGGCGTCGAGGCGGCCGTCACGCGCGGCGTCGCGGGCCGCGGCGAGCGCCTCGGGCGACGGGACGCGTAACGGTGTGCCGCGCCAGGTGATGTCGGGCGAGTTATAGAAGCCAGTCGCGGCGTCGCTGAGCACCGGGGTCGTGCGCGGGGCCGGCGGCAGCTCCGCGACGAGGTACGCGAGTGCGTTGTCGAGCGCGCGCTCGACCGCGAGCTGGGTCGTGAGGGTGCCCGGTCGGCCATTGCCGGGATCGGCGACCCAGGCGGCGACGACGGGATCCACCGTGGACACGCTCACGAGCAGGAGCCCATGCGAACGTGCCCGCGCGAGCCAGTCGGCCACCACGCGGCCAGCGCCCGAGAGTCCGTCATGGCGCGTGAACAGGAGCCCGTCGCGCGCATCACCCGCCATGGCTCCAGCGCCACCCGTCACGAGCAGGGCAACGAGCATCACGGCGATAGTGGGCAGACGCATGGACAGGCCGATATCAGTGCGCGCGATCCGCCGCAAGATCCACGGCATGCCCGGGCCACAACACCCGCTCCAACGGGCCTGATGCTGGCCAGATGCACTGCGACCCTTGATGTATCGACAGACCCGGGCCAATCGGCGAAACCCGAGCTGGCCCGACTGCCGTACACCTCGCCCCGAGGAAGCCATGAAGCCACAGTCTCATCCGATGCTTCGCCCCGTCTTCCGCCTCTTCGTATGCGGCCTTGCCGCACTGTTGGCGCTCCCTGCCTGTGACCGGGACCACGACGAGGACGCGCAGGGACACGAAGAGCCTATCGAGATCCGCTTCGCGGCCAAGGTCGGCAGCGAGGACTTCGCCTGCACCAAGGCGTTCACCGGCGTCGGTGGCGGGGCCGGGGTCACACTCGAGCCACTCGACTTCCGCGTCTACGTGCACGATCTCCGCCTGGTCGACGCATCAGGGGGCGAGTGGCCGGTGACGCTCGCGGCGGATGGGCTCTGGCAGACCGACGTGGTGGCGCTGCTCGACTTCGAGGACAAGGGCGGCACCTGCGCCAACGGCACCGCGCCAACGAACAGCGTCGTGAAAGGCACCTACGACGTCGGTGACGACGAGGCGATGGTGCGCCCTGGCGTCTTCACCGGGCTGCGCTTCAAAGTCGGCGTGCCGTTCGCGGCGAACCATGGCGACGCCGCCACGGCGCTCTCGCCGTTGAACCTCAGCGGCCTCTTCTGGAGCTGGCAGGGCGGCTACAAGTTCATGCGCATCGACATGCAGTTCGCCGCCGCGGTCAGCGGCGAAGACCCGAGTGCTCGCGGCAGCGGCCTCCAGCTTCACCTCGGCTCCACCGGCTGCAGCCTGGACGTCCCGACCCAGAGCGTCGGCGCCTGCTCGGCCCCGAACCGCCCCGAGATAGCGCTCGACGGGTTCGACCCGAACACCGATACGGTCGTCATCGACTACGCTGCGATCGTCGCAGGCGTCGATCTGTCGCGGGACATGGGCGGCGCGCCGGGCTGCATGTCCGGCCAGGACGACCCCGAGTGCGCGGCGATATTCGATCACCTCGGGCTCGACCTCGCGACGGGCGCGACGAAAGTCGGCCAGAGCGCGTTCCGGTTGGAATGAGCGGCCGTCGGCCGGGGGCGTCGCTATCTCGAATGCGGCACGCCGCCTCGTGCGAGCGCGTCGAGATGTCGCCGTTGGAGAAATAGATAGTTGTTCGATTGAAAGCGTGGCTCATCGGCGTTCTGACTGAGTACCAGACGGGTGCCATCGAATTGATAGGCCTCATAGTTGAAGCTGGCCATGGAGTCGTGCACGGTA
>Ga0105048_10005375_pt1 | contig 20713 bp, 15 predicted proteins | sample MAT05_FD_78382 | JGI IMG/M metagenome (GOLD analysis project Ga0105048, IMG submission 78382) | Freshwater microbial communities from Lake Fryxell liftoff mats and glacier meltwater in Antarctica - MAT-05 | ecosystem: Environmental > Aquatic > Freshwater > Ice > Liftoff microbial mat | place...
GCCGCGTGCAGCTCGGCCCTGGTCGCCATTCACGAGGCGTCGGTGAACCTGCGGGCCCGCCAGTGCAACGTGGCGATCGCCGGCGGCGTGTACTTGAACCTGCACCCCGACAACCTGGTCGGCTTCTCGCGCATCGGCGCCATCTCGATGAGCGGCGTCTGTCGCCCCTTCGACGAGCGCGCCGACGGCTTCGTGATGGGCGAGGGCATCGGCCTGGTAGTGCTCAAGCGTTACGAAGACGCGGTGCGCGACGGCGACCGCATCTACGCGGTGATGCGTGGCTCGGGCTGCAACAACGACGGTCGCGGCGAAGGCCCGATGACCCCGCGCCCCGAAGGTCAGATGGAGGCGATGCGCCGCGCGCACGCAGAGCTCTCGCTGCCCATCGAGTCGATTGGCTATGTCGAGACACATGGCACCGCCACCACCGTCGGCGACGCCACCGAAGTCGGAGCCCTCAAGCAGTTCTTCACCGAGCGCGCCGGTCACGCCCTCGACCAGCCCTTCGCGTACCTCGGCAGCATCAAGGCCAACATCGGCCACACCATGTCGGCGGCGGGCGTCGCGGGCTTCATCAAGACCTGCTTGATGCTGCACCACCGGGTGATTCCTCCGCAGCCGGGCTGCGAGTCGCTCAACCCCAAGCTCGACCTGGGGCGCTCGCCCTTTCGCATCACCCACCAGGCGCGCCCGTGGGAGAAGCCCGAGCGATTTCCGCGCCGGGCCGCGGTGTCGAGCTTCGGGTTCGGTGGCACCAACGCCCACGTGGTCATCGAAGAAGCGCCGGAGCGCGACGCGGCGACCGGGGAGCGCGAAGAGCTGTTCTTGCTCTCGGCTCCCAATGCCGAGCTGCTCCAGACTTACGGGGCGAAGCTGGCGGAGCAGGTCGAAGCGCAGGGGCTGCGACCGCTCGACGTCGCCTACACCCTGTCGACCCGCGCCACTTTCCCGGCGCGGGCGGCGTTCGTCGCCAAGGGCCGCGAAGCACTGCTCAGCGGGCTCCGTTCGCTCACCGCGGTCACGCTCGATCACGACGCCGCGCAGCCCAAGCTGGCCTTCTTGTTCCCCGGTCAGGGAGCGCAGCGGGTCGGGTTGCTCAAAGACGTGGTCGAGCGTTTCCCCAGCGTGAAGGCGCGCCTTCGCGAGTATGAGCAGGCCTCGGGCGTGTCGATGCTCTCGGCGTTGTACCCCGCGCCGGGCGCTGATCTCGCCGCGGCGCAGGCCCAGCTGACTCGCACCGAGATTTGCCAGCCGGTGATGGCCGCGCTGGGCCTCGCGTTGAGCGGGTTTCTCGAAGAGCTGAACGTGGTGCCCTCGCTCTCGCTGGGCCATTCGCTCGGCGAGTTCGTCGCGGCGGCGTCGGCGCGAATGCTCACGCCTGCTGAAGCGGTGCGGCTGGTGGCGCAGCGCGGTCAGTTGATGAGCGAGCTGCCTCTTGACGATGCGGGCGCGATGCTCGCGGTGATGGCAGAGCGCGAGGTGGTCGAGCAGCTGATCAGCTCCGGGCCTGAGGGCGTCTGGCTTGCCAATCACAACCACCTGTCGCAGGTGGTGCTCAGTGGCACCACGCCGGGCATCGCTCGCGCTGAGGTGAAGCTCAATGGGGCCGGCCTCAAGAGCACCCGGCTCGACGTCTCGCACGCGTTTCACTCGCCTCTGCTGGGCGGCATCGACCAGGGCATGGCCTCGCTCGTTCGTGCGCTCGCAGTGCGTGAGCCCGAGCTGGCGGTCATCTCGTGCATCGAGGGCCGCGCCTATTCGTCGGCCGCCGACGCAAAAGACGTGTGGGTTCGCCATTCGACCGCGCCGGTTCAGTTCGTCGACGCCCTCCGCGCCTGCGTTGAGGCTGGAGCCACCGACTTCGTGCAGGTCGGCGCCGGCAGCGCGCTGCTCTCATTCGCCCGCTCGGTGGCCAAAGACGCGCAGACCTGGCCGCTGGCCTCGAACGACGGTGGCGACGGCGGGGCGCTGTGGCTCTCGACGCTGGGTCAGCTCTGGCTCAAGGGCGTGCCGCTCAAGGCCCGCGCGCTGTTCGATGATTCGGGCGCGACGCTGGCGATGCTCTCGCCCACCTTGCTCGAGACCCAGAAGTACTGGGCCATCGAGCGCACCGCCCGCGCGCCGCACGCGCCGTTGACCCGCGCGGCGCCGTCACCTTCCGCTCCACTTTTTTCAACTTCAGCTTCGGTCGTGCAAACCAAGGGTGTGCCCATGGACAGTCTGATTGCGTTGTTTCAGCAGCAGAACGCGTTGTTGCAGAGCCAGACCGAGATTCTCAAAGCCCAGTCGGCGGCCATCATCGCGCTGAGCACCGGTCAGGCGATGCCGGTCTCGATGCCCGTGGCGGCCCCGGTTGCGGCCTCGATGCCGATGCCCGTCGTCGCTGTGGCGGCCCCCAGCGCTCAGCCATCGGTGGCCGTTGCCAAGCCGCCCAACTTCTCGAACCTGGTGGCAGCGAAGACCGTTGCGCCTGTCGCCGGGGTGAAGCCGGTGGTCGAAGACGTTCGGCCGATGGTGCGGGAGAAGGTGTTGGCCTCGGTCGCGCGCATCAGCGCCTTTCCGGTGCAGACCTTGAAGCTCGAGGCGACGCTGGTGGGCGAGCTCGGCTTCGACTCGCTGATGATGGTCGAGCTCGATCAAGACATCGGCAAGGCCTTTCCCTCGCTGGGCGGTCTGCCGCGCGAGCTGTTCAGCAAGACCACCACCGCGACTACCGTCATCGACCACGTGGTCAAGGCGCTGACTGAGGGCGTGTCGTCAGTGCCCGCGAGCGCGGAGGCCGCGCCGTCGGTGCCGCTCGAGCGCTACGTGCCGACGGTGCTCGCAGCGCCGTTGACCAGCCTCACCGAGACGGTGACGCGCCTCGAGGCTCCGCTGCTGGTGACCCGCGACACGCATGGTCTGGCTGAAGCCCTGGTGGCCAAGCTGGCCGAGCAGGGCGTCGCGGCGAAGATTGGCGAGCTCCACACCCCCGGGCCGTTTGCCGGCGTGATTCACCTGGCCGATATCTCGGCGAGCGGCGACTACCGCGCTCCGACCCAGAACGCGCTGGCGCTGGCGAAGAAGATCACCGCCGAATCGGCCGAGGTCTTCATCACCGTCAGCGGTTTGGGCGGGCGCTTCGGCATTTCGGGCACCAAGACCGAGCAGCTGGGTCAGGTCGGCGCGCTGGGTTTCACCCGGGCGCTGGCGCAAGAGTGGGCCGACGCGGTGGTCAAGGCCATCGACGTCGACCTCTCGATGCCCGTGGCTGAGCTGGCGCAGATGATCGTCGATGAGCTGATCAGCGGCGACCGCACCAATGAGGTCGGCTTCTCGTCGGCCGGGCGCATGACGGTCGGCCTCGCGCCGGCCCCGCGGGGCGTGGTGAGCGCGATTAGGGCTGAGCAGGTGGTGCTGATCACCGGCGGCGCGAAGGGCCTCGGGCTCAAGTTCGCCAAGGCGTTGGCGAAGAAGTCGAAGGCCACCATCGCCTTGACCGGTCGAACCCCGGCTGCCGACGACGTGGTGAGCGAAGTGCTCGCCGCCGGCGCCTCGGCCTGCAGCTTTCACCCGATGGATGTTCGCGACCCCGCCAGCGTGAAGCTCGCGGTCGAGCAGGTGCGCGCGAAGTACGGCCGCGTCGACGTGGTGGTGCACAGCGCTGGCGTGTTGGCCGACGCGTTGGTGGCGAAGAAAGACGTCGCCGCCCTCGACTCGGTGCTCGAGACCAAAGTGGGTGGCGCGCTGGCGCTGCTGGCGGCGGTGCCCGAGCTCACGCGTTTCGTCGGCATCGGCTCGTGGGCCGGTCGCTTCGGCAATGCCGCACAGACCGATTACTCGGCCGCGAACGCGATGTTGGCTCGACTGGGCAGCGTCGCCATCGACTTTCCGCCGTTCGAAGACTCCGAGATGGCGAAGAAGATTCCCTCCTTCCGCAAGACTGAGCTGAAGGCCTCGGGCGTGACCTTCTTGAGCGACGACGAAGGCATGTCGGCGTTCTTGAGCGAGCTTGAGCGCGGCGTCGGCGAAGTGCTGGTCGGCCGTGCGCTGCCGGAGCGGGTCGTGAAGCACGTCGGCACCTTCCCCGTGTCGCGGCTCAACCACGTGTACCTGAATGATCACACCATGGCAGGTCAGCGCGTGCTGCCCTTCGCCTCGGCGCTCGACCACGTGGCCGCCGCGGCCGTCGAGTCGACCGGGGTGCAGGCGTTCACGCCCTTCACGGTCAGCGACTTCGCCTTGCAGCGCGCGGTGCTCGTGCCTGACACCACCTGGCTCGAAGTGGCCACCACCGCGTCGAAGCGCGCGGGCCGCACCGGCGCCATCGAGGTCACCCTCAGCCAGGGCCAGGCGCTCTCGTACAAGGGCCTGGTCACGATGGGCGTCTCGGTCGGCGTGCCGGCGATCAAGCCCATCGCCTCGAGCGGTGAGCTGCCGCTGCCGTTGGCCGACTTCTACAGCGGCTTCACCTTTCACGGCCCACGGTTGCAAGGCATCACCCGCATCGACGCGGTCTCTGACATGGGCGTGGTCGGCTGGGTCAAAGGCAGCCGCCCCTCGGAGTGGATCAAAGAGCCGCTGCGCTCGGAGTGGACCGTCGACCCGTTGATCATCGACGCCTCGTTTCAGCTCGCCGGCTACTGGGCGTGGGTGAAGCAGCAGCGAGCGGGCTTCCCCCTCGCGCTGGGCACCTTTGTTCAGCTCAAGCCCTTCGGCCTCGGCCCGGTGAAGTGCACCGTCAACTTCGAGACCTCGAGCGACGACTTCTTCTCGGGCACGCTGGTCTGGCACGACGCGAAGGGCGAAGTGCTGGCGTTCATGACCGGCACCAGGGCCGAGTTCAAGAAGCGCGACCCGCAGTTTCAGCCGGCGGCCTCGGGCTCGACCGCCACCTCGCCCTCGGTGGCGCCCGCGTTGGCCAGCACTCCGATACCCGACGAAGCCACCTGGAACCCGGCCCGATTCCCCGAGTACGAAGAGCTGCAGGAGCGCCTGCAGATGGCTGAGGCGTTCGGGTTGCGCAACCCGTACTTCTCGGTGCACGAGGCCATCTGCGGCGACACCACGGTGGTCGACGGCAGAGAGATGATCAACTTCTCGTCGTACAACTACGTGGGCAACTCCGGGAACCCGGTGGTCTCGAAGGCCGCGAAAGATGCCATCACCAAGTACGGCACCTCGGTTTCGGCGAGCCGGGTGGCCTCGGGTGAGAAGCCGCTGACCCGCGAGCTCGAGGTAGCGTTGGCCGACTTCTTCGGCACCGAAGACAGCATCGTGATGGTCTCGGGGCACGCCACCAACGTGAGCGTCATCGGTCACATCGTCGGCGCGGGCGACCTCATCGTGCACGACGCACTGGCCCACGACTCGATCATTCAGGGCGCCAAGCTCAGCGGCGCGAAACGTCGCCCCTTTCCCCACAGTGATTGGGAGGCGCTCGACCGCATGCTCACCAACCTGCGCCCTCACTATCGTCGGGTGTTGATCTGCATCGAAGGCACCTACTCGATGGACGGCGACATTCCTGACTTGCCGAAGTTCATCGAAGTGAAAAAGAAGCACCACGCGCTGCTGCTGGTCGACGAGGCCCACTCAGCGGGCGTGGTCGGCAAGCATGGCCGCGGAGTCGGCGAGTACTTCAACGTCAACCGCGCCGATGTCGACATGTGGGGCGGCACACTCTCGAAGTCGTTCGCCAGCTGCGGCGGCTACATCGCCGGCTCCAAAGCGTTGATCGAATACCTCAAGTACTCGACGCCGGGCTTCGTGTACTCGGTCGGCATCTCGCCTCCGAACGCGGCGGCGGCGCTGGCCTCGACGCAAGAGATGCTCGCGCACCCTGAACGCGTCACTCTCTGCCAGGAGAACGCGAAGTATTTTCTCGAGCTGCTCCATGCGCGGGGCATCAACACCGGCATGTCGAAAGACTCGGCGGTGGTGCCGGCCATCATCGGCAACTCAGTGCTCTCGCTGCAGCTGAGCGACGCGCTGAAGACCCGCGGCATCAACGTGCAGCCGATTCTCTACCCCGCTGTCGAAGAAGATCAGGCCCGCCTGCGCTTCTTTCTCTCTTCGATGCACAAGCGCGAGCAGCTGGTGAAGACCGCCGACATTCTCAAAGAAGAACTCGAGCGGCTGACCCGCGAGATGAACGCCGACGCCGTTGCCTGATGCAGTTGCTGGTTACAAACCTTGAAGGAAACAGACGCACATGACCTCGACCCAAGCAGAAGTTGAAATCGGTTACGACATCAGCAACGAGTTTTTTCGCCTCTGGCTCGACGAGCGCATGCACTACACCAGCGCCGTGTTCGACGCCGAGCACACCACGCTCGAGCAGGCGCAGCGCAACAAGAGCAGGTGGCTGGCTGACTTCGCCGAGGTGACTGCCGAGTCGCTGGTGCTCGACATCGGCTGCGGCTGGGGCGCGAACCTCGAGTACCTCTCGCTCGAGCGAAAAGTGAAAGAGGCCCACGGCATCACCTTGTCGCGCGCGCAGGCTGACGAGATCACCGCCCGCAAGCTGCCCGGCGTGAAGATGTGGGTCGAAGACTACAAAGACTTCAACCCCACCCAGAAATACGACGCGCTGATCAGCATTGAGATGATCGACCACCTCGTCTCGCCGAAGCAGCAGCAAGAGGGCCTGTCGATACCCATCTACCGCGATTACTTCAACAAGACCGCCAAGTGGGTCAAGCCGGGCGCGTGCTTCGGCTTTCAAGCGATTCTGCGCGACCGCGTGCCCCGCACCCGCGCCGACCTCGAAGACTTGAAGTTCACCGCTGACGTCATCTTCCCAGGCGGGCTGAACCCGCGCCTCGAAGAGCTGGTCGCTGCGTGCGGCCAGTCATGGGAGATCGTGCAGCTCAACACCCGCCGCGTCGACTACGGCAAGACCACCGCTGAGTGGCTTCGTCGCTACCGCATGAACAAAGAGAAGATCATGGCCTCGGGCTGGGGCGAGCGTCGCATGAGCAACGGCGAGACGGTGTGGGTCAACTACGAGCGCTACCTGGTGACGTGCGTGAAGGCCTTCGCCAATCACTGGTCGAGCGACGTGCAGATGAAGCTCCGCCTCAAAGACTGATCAGGTCGCCAGGTCGACCAACGCCTCGTTGCGCCGCAAGAAGGGCAGCACCCACGGGGCGTCGTAGCCGGCGAAGGTGGTCTCACCGGCCGGCTTCAGGCCCTGGGTCTTCAGGTTGGCCAGCAGACGCAGCTGCATCTGCTCGCTCTCTTCGCTATTGAAGGTGCCGCTGTAACGCAGGGCCGCGACCCGGCGCGCTGGCACCGCACGAAGGCGAACTTGGTGGTTCAGCGGCGAGGGCAAGCTGGCCAACGAGGAGCTGCCCGGCATCACGAAACGCACCAGCCAGGTGCCGTCTTCGTTCATGGCAATGTCGGAGCGACGGCCCTCGCGGCTTTGCGTCACCGGCGCGGTCATTTCGATTTTCTCGCCCGTCGCATTGTGGCCGAAGATGTACTCCGCAAGCGTGGCGAAGCCGATGTCGAGCGCTTCGCGAAAGGTATCGGTGCGAACCGTGGTCTCGGCCACCACCTGGGGCGCGTAGTGGCGAATCTCGACCTCGTCGGGCCCCACGCAGGTCTCGACGTCGTAGCTCGCCTGCTCCGAGAACAGCCGCGACATCTGCCAACGGAAGAGGCCGAGGCCCGCGGCCGCGCCGAGGCCGATCAACACCGACGGTTTGGTGAGCACGTTGAGCACCGAGCGCGCCGCAGACGGGGGCTTGGGCGTGAACGGGAGCAGGTTGGCTCGCTTGGCGGCGTAGAGACCGGCGCCAATCGAGGCCAGAATGGCCGAAGCAGAGATGAGGCCGATGGAGCGCTTGCTCATGCCCTCAGGCTCGATAACGGCGGGGGTCTTTCGAGCACGTGAACGGGTGACGGTCTTGGTAGTCATGAAGATCTCCGGGGCGAGGGTCGCGGGCCAGACTGCAAATTCAAGACCCGCTTGCTCACTGGGCGGAGGCCCTCTGATCAGGTGCGCGCCGATGCAAAAGCGCCACAGGTGCGGTCACTTTCGGCTCAAGAACCGGTTCAGCGCGGGCAGGGTTCGTTTCAGCTCGGCGATGCACTGGGCGGAGCGCTCCAGCCCACTGGCCAGCTCGGCGTCGGCGCCATCGATGCCGAGGGCAGCGGGGGTGAGCACGGCTTGAGCTCTGGCTCGACGCGCGTCATCGCAGAAGACTCCGGCGAGACCGCCGATGGTTCGTGCACCCTCGTCAGCGCGGCTGCGGCTCAGAATCGTGGCCAGGTTCGCTTCGATCCACGCCCAGGCGGCATCGCGCGTCGCGGGGTGACCCAGCTGAGTCATCACGATGGCGTGGGTCTCGCGAAGGTCGAAGTCGGGAGCGAGCACCAGCTCACGCGCGCGGCTCGCCAGCACCGGGTCGCTGAAAGCGCCCAGTGGCCAGAGAAGTCTCCCGCGTTGTGCGTGGTCGGTCTCTTTGCGAGCCGCCTCGAGCAGGGCGTCGAAGCGCTTCGAATCGCCCGCCACCGCAGCGCTGTGCAGGGCGGTGGTCACCAGGTCGGCTGGCAGCCCCGACTTGGCGCGGTCTTTGAGCCACACGTCGACCATCGCTCCCGCTTGTTTGCCGGTGGCCGGGTCTTTCGAGCCGCCGGCGCAGATCAAAGCGCGCGCGCGTAGGCGCTGCCGCTCGTCGGAGTCAGTTGGCGCACGCTGCCACCCCAGCTTTCTGGCCATTGGCGCGCAGAGGCTCCGGCGAAAAGCGAGGTACTTCTCGAAGGTCGCCGGCTCGAGGCCCTCGGTCGGCACCCGGCCCAGGCCGAACGCCTCGATCGCCACCCGGTCATCTTCACTGCGTTGAATCAGAGGCACCAACCGCAGCACCGCGTCGAGCTGCACCTCGTCACGGCTCACCGCGGCCGACACATCGCTCAGCAGCATCGTCTGCTCGGCCACGCTCGGCTTGGCCTGCGCCAGCTCTCTGGTGCCCGGCGTGAAGAGCTTGGTCACCTGGGCCAGGTCGACCACCGAGCGGTAGTAGCCGGTCGCCTGGTCGTTGAGCACCACCCAGGTCGGGCACACCTCGAGCGGCACGAAGCGCTCGGGGGTCGAGAGCGTGGTGCAGACGCGCGCCGAGTGGCTCGCATCGCCCGCGCGCAGACACACCGGCACCGACCAGAGCGCGGCGGTCGGCTCCTTCACGCCCGAGGGCAGCGAGCGGCGCTGCCGCAGAGTCACGCCGCGCTTCTCGCCTTCGCAGACCACCGCCCCTTCAATCAACGGCACGCCGGGCTGAGTCAGAAAGCTCACCAGCCCGTTGCCAACCTCATCGCCCAGCGCGGCGCGGGCCTCGGCGATGAAGGCGTCGGTGTTCGCGTTCTTCCATTCGTGGCGCCGCAGGTACTGTTGAATGAAGGTGCGCCATTTCTCGCGGCCGGCTGACGCTTCGAACATGCGCATCACGCTCGCGCCCTTGAGGTAGGTGATTTCGCCGCTGAAAGCCGATGCGATGGCGGTGCGGGTCGTCACCGGGAGCCGAATCGGTTGGGTGCTCAGCAGCTCATCAGCGCCCATCGCCACATCGGCCATCGCGGTCCGGTCGTCGGCCACGTGCCACTCGGGCGCCACCGCCTGGGTGATGATCTGGTCCATCCACGAGCCGAGCGACTCGTTGAGCCAGGTGTCGTCCCACCAGGCGGCGGTGACCAGGTCTCCGAACCAGTAGTGCGCGAGCTCGTGCGCCAAAATATTCACGGCGTGCTGCTTTCGGGGCCGCGAGAGCTCATCTGGCCGAATCAGCATCAGCGGCTGACCCATCGCCACCAGGCCCGGGTGCTCCATGGTGCCCCAGTAGCGAGGCACCACCGCGACATCGAGCTTGCCGAAGGGGTAGGGCATGTCGAACCAGTCTTCGAGCGCGACCACCACCTTCGGGGTGATCTCCTTCGACCAGGCCAGCTCATCGGCGCGGCCCTTGGGCACGATGAACTGAATCGGCGTCTTCGCGCGCCCTGCGATGCCACCGTCGACAATCTCGAACGGCCCCACCACGAACGCCACCAGGTAGCTCGGCAGCGGCTTCGATTCGGCGAACTCGACCCGCTTCATGCCTCCGGGCTCGTCGGTCTCTTTGACCACCGGCGTGTTGGCGCGGGCCACGTGCTCCTTCTTCACGTGCAAGGTCAGCTGCCACGGCGTCTTGGCGCTCGGCTCGTCGAAGCAGGGGAAGGCGCGACGCGCGTCGATGGGCTCGAAGAAGGTGTACACGTACGCGTCACTGCCCTCGGTCTCGGCGTAGACGCCCAGGCTGCGCTCGTGATCAATCGGCCCGGTGAAGCGCACGTCGAGCGAGGTGCGCCCGACCTTCAAGGGTGCGGCCGGCACGAAGCCCACGAAGTCATCGTTGCCGGCGATGATTTTCGCAGGGCCGTCGGTGAAGCTCGCCGCCGAGATCGTGAGCCCGGTCGCGTTGAGCCACACCACGTCGGTCGACTCGTTGACCGTCAGCTCGAGCCGCGCCGTGCCAGACAACGTCTTCGACTCGGGCACCACGGTCAGGTCGAGCGCGATGCGCGTCGGCCAGGTCTTGCCGTCGGTGCGCAACACCGGCGCCACCGGGTCAGCCCCGGGCGCCATCACCTCGGCGCTCGACTTCACCTGCGCGGCTTGTTCGGTTGCACAGGCACACGCCATCACTGCCATCGCCATCGAGAGTCTCATCGGCGGCGAACCCTACTGTTTCGCTTTCGAAAAAAGTGAGGGACCCCCGGTTATCCTCCGGAGGCCCCTCGGGAGAGAGCCGTACTGCCTTGTGGCTCTCGATGCTGTCTTGAGACTGACGCCAGGGCCTCCGTTTGAGCTCTCACTCCCCACGTCTTGTCGTTGGACGACCCCGCCACATGGAGGCAGGGGCCGGAATTAAACCGGCATCTTGGGGAAAATGCGGAGATCAGCCTGATTCAGCGACTCGTGACAGAGAGTCTGAGCTTGGAGCGACACCATTGAGCGTTCTCTTTGAGCGGTGCTCTTTCCACTGAGCTACCCGGGCGTAAGAGTTGCCCGGTGCGAGGATTCGAACCTCCCGCCCTCCGCCATCGTGAGAACATCAGCCTGAAGTTGAGTCTGAGTCGTGAGCTTGTGCTCCTGAGAGAGGGGCTCATCAAGTGAGGGAGCAAAGATTCGCTTGATGATGACCGCGGTCGCCAGCTCGACCACGGGCGTCTGGTTGGCTTCTTCTCGTGCCACCTTGACGGCCTGTTGAAATTTTTCGACCCGCGAGAGCAACAGCTTCTTGCGGTCTTCGGTGCTCCTTGGTTGGTTAAATCACAATCTTGTGCTCTTCGATTTTCTTCGTCTTCACTGTCTCGACGGCCTCTGAGCGAAACAAGCCCTGACCGTCGTCTTTTCGTCCACACCACGTCTTGCGAGAGCACCGGCGCCTTGGTGATGGCATCGGCGATGGAGGCGAGCTTCTTCTCGACCCACAACAGGTGCGTGGCCGGCACGCCAGAGACGATCTTCTCGCCATCGACGACGACGTCGGCCTTCGCGTTGCAATTGGTGGCGTCTTTGACCGCGGCCAGGTTGAAGATCTGCGACATCGCCTCGGTGATGTCGGCGAAGGCGTCTTCGACCCGCAGCTGCACTTTCTTCGACTCAGAGGGCAGCTTCTCGCCAGTGTCGTCTTTGGGTTGATAGGTGCGCGCCAGCCTCTGGGTCAGCTCGCTCTTCTGTAAATCGCGGTAAATGCGGGTGAATTGATCTTCACGCTTGGCCTTCACGGTCTTCTCGACCGCCAGCACCTGGTTCAGTTTTTTGTAAGCTCATGGGGGCTCCGACGCAATAGGCCGTATCAGCTGACGGCAGGGCGCACTGTATGCGAGAGAGCAGCGATGGCTTGGCTGAACTACCACCACCTCCTCTATTTCTGGACGGTCGCTCGCTCGGGCACCATCGCCGCGGCCAGCCGGGAGCTGCACCTCTCGCAGCCCACCATCAGCACCCAGCTCAAGACGCTCGAAGACTCGCTCGGGCAGCGGCTGTTTCAACGACAGGGCCGGCGGTTGGCTCTCACCGATGTGGGTCGCACCACCTTTCGCTACGCCGACGAGATTTTTCGCCTCGGCCGCGAGCTGACAGAGGCGGTGACGCGCGGCCCGTTCGGTCAGCAGGTTCGCTTCGCGGTCGGCGTGACCGACGTCATCCCCAAGCTGGTGGCTGAGCGACTGCTGCAACCTGCCTTCGCCGCGGTGCCGGAGCTGCAGCTGGAGTGTGTCGAAGGGCCGCTGCCCCAGCTGTTGGGCAAGCTCGCGCTGCACGAGCTCGACGTGGTGCTCTCTGATCAGCCGGCGCCCAACGACATCAAGGTGCGCGCCTTCAATCACGCGCTCGGCGAGAGCGGCACCTCATTTTTCGCCCGGGGTGCGCAGGCGACTGCGTTGAAGAAGAACTTCCCCCAGTCGCTGGAGCAGACGCCGATGCTGGTCTCTCGCCTCGGCACCGACACCCGCATGCACCTTGAACAGTGGTTCGAGAACAAGAAGGTGCGCCCGAAGATCGTCGGCGAGTTCGACGACTCGGCGTTGATGAACGTGTTCGGCCAGCGGGGCAAGGGGGCCTTCGTGGCTCCGACCGCCATCGAGGCCGAGACGGTGGCGCAGTTCGACGTGCAGGTGGTCGGCCGCACCGATGAGCTCAAGCAGCGCTTCTTCGCCATCTCGGTCGAGCGGCGCTTGCGCCACCCTGCCATCGTCGCCATCGCCGAATCGGCGCGCACCGAGGTGTTCACCTGATGGGTTGGCTGGCGCTGATCGCGTCGCTGCTGGCCGCGAGTGACTCAACGGTGCGGGTGGTCACGGTGCCGCCTGGCGCCGAGGTACGCCTCGATGGGGTGCTGCTGGGCGCGTCGCCGCTGAGCTTCGAGCTCACGCCCGGCAAGCATGCCCTCGAGGTGTCGAAGAGCGGGTATTCGACGGTGAAGCGGGCGCTCGCGGGGCAGGGTCAGACGCTGTCGTTCGAGCTGGTCGATTTCGAGTTCAAGGCGCTCGCGTTGCGGGTCTCGAAAGCCGAGGCGGCGTACGACAAGGCCGAGGCTGCGCTGCAGAAGAAACAGGAGTCAGGCAAAGACACCCAGGCTGCTGAGGCGGTGATGCAGCGAGCGTCGACCGTGCTCGATGACGCGACCCGCGCGCACCGACTGCTCCAGGCCCAGCGCGCGACCGATGTCGAGCGGGCTGATGAGCTGAACCGGTTGAAAGACTACGCACGAAACGGCACCAGACCTGTCGCCGCTTCTGCGCCGAGCGTTCGCCGAGTCGACGGCACCGATGCAGGCAGAGGAGCCAGCGCACCCGTCGCCGCAGAGCCGCCACCGGAGCCGACCTTCTTCTGCGCCTACCGCCATCAGCTGCTCGATTCGGTGAAGACGAAGACCTGCTCGGGGAGCTCGTGCACCTCGACTCAGGGCTCGCTCAATACCCTCACCGGGTGCTCGACGCGATCGGCGCCCACCCTCGAGCAGGCCATCACCAGTTGCGAGCAGAGTGCCACCGCGCGAACGAGCACCGTCGCCGGTCGCTCGAGCAGCCCGCTTCGATGTCAGTGCGCCGAGAAGTTGAGCGCGCTGCCACCGGAGCTGGGCCGGCTGTGCCAGTGAGCTACTCCTTCTTCTTCAGAGTCGCCGAGTTCTCTTTGATGAAGGCGCGAATGTCGTCAGACAGGTCGAGCAGCTTGACCCACTGCTCCTGATACAGCGTCACCGGGAAGCGGCCGAGCCCGTACACCGACAGCCCGCCCTTTTCGCTGACCTTCATCGAGATGGCTCGCGCGCTGCGGCTCTTGAGCGCTTCGTTCTCGGCCTTGAGGCGCTCGAGCTCTGCCTTCATTTCGGTTTCATTCATGCGCGCACGCTCGACTGACGCGACCGCAAGGTCAAGCCGCAATCGACAGCGTTCGCGCCGACCGCACCAACCCGTCGTAGCCCGCCCAGATCAGCTCGCCGCGTGCGGTGAAGGCCACGCTGGTGAGAAAATCGCTCGATCGCCACTCGCGCAGAAGTCGGGTGCCGCGCCACAGCCTGGCCTTGCCGTCTTCTGAGGCCGAGGCCCACAGGTCGTGGTGAACAGCCAGACTGGTGACCGCGGCGTCATGCGCGTTGAGCGCGGTCGAGCGGCCGTGCGTGAGCTCGACCCGGTGAACCTGGCCGTGGGCATCGCCGACCAGCACTCGGCCGTCGGGAGCGGCGACGAGTGCGCGCAGTGGTCGATCGAAGCGGCACACGGTCTTCTCGCCGATGACCAGGCGACCGACCACACCCAGCCCTGGTGAACGTTGATTGAGGCGTGCTCAACGTTGATCAACATGGCTGTCGCGGTGCCCGCGACCACCTCGCCGTGATGATTCGCCGCCACGCAGAGAATGGCGCCATGATGCTGTGCGCCGCAGCGCACCGCTGTGCCGTCGATGATCATCAGTCGGCCATCGCGGGTGCCGCACCAGAGTCGGCCGGCCGGGTCTTCGCACAGGGCGGTCACCGAGCTGGCTCCAAGGGCGTGCACGACGGGTGACGCGGTCTCGCTCCAGATGCGAACGGTGCCATCGCGGCCGGAGCTGGCGATGGAGCCGTCACCTCTCACGATGACGCGCCAGATGTAGCCGTTGGTGGAGAGCAGGGCCTCGGGCGCTGCCTCCCGTCGCCGCGCGGCTCGCCGGTACATCACGTCGGTTCGAAGCACGACTTTGGTGCCTCTGGTCACCGCTTCGCCGTCGTGCCAGAGGCGGTGGCCGAAGAAGATCGCCGCACCGCACCTCGGGCTGACCTCGGTCGAGATGGCTTCACCCTGCTGGTCTGCATAGAAGCGCGTGCGCCCACCCTGAAATTCGCTGGCGTAGTTGAGGTAGAGCTGAAGCGTGAGCCAGGAGCGAAGCTTGTCGTTCGGTCGATACGCTCCGTCGCGGTGAATGCAGAACGATCGACCATCGGCGTAATGGCACGCGCGAAATCGGGTGTTGAGGCCGTCGAGGCGCCAGGTTTCGCCGCACAGAGCCTCGAAAGCGCTCGAAGAGCTCTCTCGACAAGGCCGGGTCATCGAGCACCAGACGGTCATTGTTCCGATAGCCGGCGGGGTAGGCGTGGCCAGTCTTCGAGAAGCCGCGGCTCTCGAGGTCGGCTCTGAGCGAGGCGCAACGCTCGGCCGACAACATCTCGTTCAAAGTGAGAAAGAGTGGTGTTCAGCGCTCACTTGGGCAGGCGGAGGCGCTTGGCCGGCTTGAGCAGACCCTCGGCCATCGAGATGGTCGACCGCGCCGCCGACCCCGATGGAATGACCGTGCGGGCCGACCCGGCCACCACGAAGTAGCCCTGAATGGTCGAGAGCAGCCCCGCCGCCGCTGCGCCCGGCTCATCGCAGTCGAAGGCTTTGGCTTTGACGCCCCGCTCGATAATCGCCCGCAACCGCGTCGCCCCGAGGTGCACGTCGATGAACGCGGCAAGCTCGGCGCTCGGGCCTTGGCCGTACGACGCGAGGCGCTCGTCAAGCAGGGCCTGGTGCTCGGCGATGATCCACTCCAGTGCGGCGAGGAGAATCTCGAGCTTGTTCTTGAAGTGGTAGTGCACCAACCCCTGCGACAGCCCCGCTCTTTCGGCGATGTCACAGATGGGCGCCCCGTCGTAGCCCTGCTTGGCCACCACCTTCACAAAGGCCTTCACGATCTGCTGCCGTCGCTCACCGGTATTTGAGGGTCGACCCATAAATAGGTTGCATGACCAACTCATGTAGGTGGCTACTGAACAAAACGTCAGTGGTCTATGATAGAAGGGTTTGGATGACACGAAACCTGAATCGGCTGGCGGAATGGAGCGTGGTTGACGGACTCGTGACTGACGTTTACCGAGAGAGCTCGATGCTCTCTCCCAGTGAGCCGGTGCGAGACCTGATGCGAGAGGCGGCGCTGTCGCTCAACGTGGTCAGCTCGCTCGAAGTCGCGCACGCGAAGTTGGCAACGCTGGGCTTCTTGTTTCGGCTGGCCCACGAGTCGGGGCTGGTGCCGAACGAAGTGGTGACTCGAATGCTCGCGCGCATTCTCGAGTCAGCGCGGGCCTTGCGCCGCTTCGAGCCCAGCGGCTCTGAGTCACTGCCCCCGCCCGGTTGAAGAGCGCTCAGTCGTCGAACAGCGCGGCGACGAACTCTTTGGGGTCGAAGGGCCGCAGGTCGGCGATCTTCTCGCCCACGCCCACCCATGCCACCGGCACCTTGAGCTCGTCACAGATGCCGATGATCACCCCGCCCTTGGCGGTGCCATCGAGCTTGGTCAGCGCGATGGCAGTGATGCCCACCGCGTCGTGAAACTGCCGGGCCTGTGCGATGGCGTTCTGGCCGTTGGTCGCGTCAAGCACCAGCAGCACTTCGTGCGGAGCGCCGGGCACGGCTTTGTCCAACACCCGTTTCGTCTTCTTGAGCTCCTCCATGAGGTTAGTCTTGGTGTGCAATCGCCCTGCGGTGTCGGCGATCATCACATCGGCATTGCGGGCCTTGGCGACCTTGGCGGCTTCGAAGACCACCGAGGCCGGGTCGGCGTCGTCTTTGCCTTTGACCAGCTCGGCTCCTGCCCGGCCGGCCCAGACATCGAGCTGCTCGGCGGCCGCCGCGCGAAAGGTGTCGCCGGCACCCAGCACCACTGACTTGCCCACGCCTTTGGCCTTGGCGGCAAGCTTGCCGATGGTGGTGGTCTTGCCTGCGCCGTTGACGCCCACCACCATGATCACGTGCGGGGGCCCGCCACCGCCCAGCGTGTGGTTCGCCTTCAAGTCGACGATGCGCTCGACCTCCTTACGAATGACCGCCTTGAGCGTGTCTGACGTGGCCAGCTCTTTCGAGCGCGCCTTCTCGCGGGCCAGCTCGACCAACGCCGAGGCCGTCTTGACTCCGATGTCGGCGCTGAAGAGCACCTCTTCGAGCTCGCCGAGCACCTTGTCGTCGATGAGCGTGGGAGCGCCGGCGAACATGCCGTTGAGCCGGGCCATGAAGCCCTCGCGCTTGGTCTTCGACAACCCGGCAGCGAGGGTCTGGCCTGCTTCGGCCTCGACCTTGCGCGCCTGGTTCTCGGCGGCCTCTCGCGCGAGCACCGCGGCGTCTTGCTTCTCTTTCTCGGCGGCCTCGAGCACCAGGCGCTCGCCCTCTTCGCGCTCGCGCTTCTTTCGCTCTCGCTCTTCGGTCTCGACCGCCTTCTGGGCCCGGTACGCGTCTTTCTTGGCGCCTTCTTCCTGGTCTTTGAGGCGCTTGACCTCGGCTTCGAGCTGGCTCTTCTGGTCGGTCGACGAACCGCGTGCCTCCGCTTCGAGTCGGGCGCGCTCGGCGTGCAACCGCTCGGCGGCGCTCTTGGCGTTCTCCGCCTCGGTGCGTGCCTTGAGCTCGGCCTCGGTCGGAGGCAGCACCACCTTCGGCGCTTCAGGCTTCGGGGCGAGCTCGACCGAGAGGCCCGGAGGCGGCAGCGTCTTCGCCTGGGCCGGACCGCCGCGCGACATCAAGCGGCGCGCGACCAACAGCATCAGCAGCGCCAGGGCGACCACGATGGCGACGGTGATGCCGGTACTCAAGGCGCTGTTCTCGACCACCGACGGGTCAGGGAGAGGGACGGCAGTCTGCGCGATGACCGGCTTCATAGGGCGGCGCCATAGCACGGGCCGGTGGCGCCGCACCCGACTTGCGCGCGAGCCCGATATGTCAGGCGGCCTGCCGCATTCATTTTCACATGACGGCCCATCGCTGCACGGGGCGAGCAATCGCCGAAAAGCCCTGGTACACACCGCCCGCCATGCGAGCTCTTTGTGTTGCGACCGTGATGTTGACGTTGGCTGGCTGCATCGTCTCTGCGCCGACCAGCGAGGGTACCCAAGCCACCGCCAAGGCGCTGCCGCCGGCTCCCCCCGCCGACTTCAAGGTTGGGGCGAACTTCGGCGACAAGGCCGAGCTGACCAACGTGATTCTCTCACCCAGCCGCGGAGTCACCGGCGAGTCGGTCAAAGTGCTGTGCAACTACAAGGTCAATTCGCCCTTCGATACCGACTACACGGTGTTCGTGCACGTCGAAGACATCGACGGCCGGGTCGACCGCATCAACGTCGACCACACGCCAGGCCGCGGCTCGAAGCCCACCTCACAGTGGAAGGCGGGCGAGGTCGTGCGCGACGAGTTCGAGATTCCCATTCCGCCCGGGTACCCGGCCCGCGCCCTGAACATCATGCTCGGCCTGTGGGACCCGAAGACCGACGCGCGCGCGAAGATCATCAACGCCGAGCAGGTGCGCACCGATGGTCGCGACCGCCTCTTCGTCGCCAGCTTCCCCGTCGTGCAGGCGCAGTAGCGGGCGGGCTACTCGCCCACCGCCACGAACCGATTCGGGCCCCAGTCGTCGAAGCGCTGACGCTCGACGATAGCGCTCGGCAGCCGCCGCTTCAGCTCGGCCACCCCTTTCGTCGAGAGCTGGTTCTCGGTGAGGTCGAGCTGGCCCTCGAGCCGAGCGCCAAACTCGACCAGCGCCCCGAGATCTTCGTCGATGAACGTGCACATCGCGAAGCTCACCCGCTCGAGTCGCTTGACCCAGTCGAGCTGTGCCAGCTCCGGCAACAAAGCCGGCCCGAGTTCGTGGTTGATCAACCCCAAAGTGCGCAATGGCCAGCCCCGGGCCGCGGTGATGAGCGGCCGCAGCTGCTCGACCGAGTTCACCGTCGAGCGCTCTCCTCCGAGCCAGACCTCGAGCCGCTCGAGCTTCGGCCAGTCGGCCGCGGCGAGCACCTCGAGCTCTTGAGTGGTGAGGTTGCCGCAGCGGCGAATGAAGCTGGTCAGCTTCGGCACCTACAATCGCCCCCATTGAACATGCCCGCCGTACACCACCAGCGTCTCGAGTGACTCGAAGCGCGACCAGTCGATTGCGAAGTCGCCGACCTCCAGCGAGGTCACCTGGGTCTCGCCCTCCCCGCGCTGGGGCTCGAAGCGCAGTGACTTGAGACTCGCCGCGAGTGGGTGCGCCACAAGCGCTCGCAGCGCCTCACTCCACGCTGAGCGTGCTCGCCCGCCAGGTACACCGACCGCGAAGGTCTCGAGCGTCGAGGTCAGCAACGGTACCGAGAGCACCTCACGCACCAACGCGCCGAGGTCTTCGCCAGAACGCAGGGTCACGGTGAGGCCCACGATGAAGCCGTGACGCCACTGGGCCTCCAGGTGCGAGACCCACTTCTCTTCGAGGGTGCCGATCAGCGCGCTGGCATGGCTCGCCACCAGTTCGATCGGGTCTTGCCCCGCCATCGCCCGCGCGGCCAGCTCCCGCGCACATCGCCCCGCTCACACAGCGAATCGGCCAGCACCTTCGCCGCGCTCAGCGAGTCGGGCCACGCGCAGTTCGAGGTCGGTGATGGCTCCGGCGAGTGGCTCGGGCGCCACTTCGCCCTCGCGTGACTCGCGCTCCAACCACGGTTGCTGGTCGACGCGTCGGGCGAGGGCGTTGAAGCTCTCCGCGGCCCGCTCTCCGACGGGTAGCCGTGGTGGCTCACCCCTCGCTGGGTCAGCTGCTCAGTCACGGTGACGATGCGCCCGCACTGCACCATGGTGACCCAGGTCAGCGGCCCCTCGAGCGCGGCCCGCAGCTCGCGCTCGATGATCTCCCGGGCTTGCGCCTCTTTGCGGTCGAAGCGGGCATCTGCTGCAGCTCCGCCGCGTTGCTGCCAACGCGCGCTGATCAGCTCACGAATCGCCTCGGGCTCGACCGGCTCCTGGCGCGAGGCCATCTCTTGAATCGAAACTGCACCGGCTCAGGCGACTTCGAACAGCCCCGCCGCGCCCATGCCGCCGCCGATGCACATCGTCACCACGCCGTAGCGGCCCCCGCGTCGCTTGAGCTCTCGCAACAACGCTCCCGCCATGCGCGCCCCTGAGACACCGAGCGGGTGCCCCAGCGCAATCGCACCACCGTTGGGGTTCACCTTGCTCTGGTCGAGACCCAGCTCGCGAATGCAGTACAGCGACTGCGCGGCAAACGCCTCGTTGAGCTCGAATACGTCGATGTCTTTGACGGTGAGCTTGTTCTTCTCGAGCAGCTTGCGCACCGCCGGCACCGGGCCGATGCCCATGATGTCGGGTGGCACGCCTGCGACGGCGAAGTCGATGAAGTAGCCCAACGGCTTGACACCCAGGGCCTTGGCCTTCGACTCGCTCATCACCACCACCGCCGCCGCACCATCAGTCAGAGGCGACGCGTTGCCCGCGGTCACCGTGCCCTTGGTGTCGAACGCCGGCTTGAGCTTCTGCATGCCCTCGAGCGTGGTGTCGGGGCGCAGAATGGTGTCATCGCTCACCGTCACCTCGCGCATCGTACCGGTCTCATCGGCCACCCTCACCGTGATGGGCGCAATCTCTTCTCTGAGCAGGCCCTTCTCGCGCGCGCTCGCCGCCCGACGCTGCGACTCGACCGCAAAGGCGTCTTGATCTTCACGACTCACCTTGAAGCGCGCGGCCACCTTCTCGGCCGTGGCGCCCATGGTGGTGTAGACCTCGGGGTACTTCTCCATCAGCTCGGGGTTGGCCGAAACCTTGTTGCCACCCATCGGCACCATCGACATCGTCTCGGTGCCACCAGCGATGCCCACCTCGTACTGACCCGCGAGAATTGCGTGTGAAACCTGGGCAATCGCCTGCAGGCCCGACGCGCAAAACCGATTCACCGTCAGCCCGGGCACCGAGTCGGGCA
>Ga0105048_10005377_pt1 | contig 20707 bp, 21 predicted proteins | sample MAT05_FD_78382 | JGI IMG/M metagenome (GOLD analysis project Ga0105048, IMG submission 78382) | Freshwater microbial communities from Lake Fryxell liftoff mats and glacier meltwater in Antarctica - MAT-05 | ecosystem: Environmental > Aquatic > Freshwater > Ice > Liftoff microbial mat | place...
ATCCCACACCATCATGTACCCGCACCCGGCCATTCCGGACATATAGGGTTCGGCCACATTCAGCGCCGCCGCGATCGCCACCGCAGCATCGACTGCATGTCCCCCCTGCTGGAGCATTCTCAATCCAGCAATTGAAGCCAGGTAGTGCGCGGATGAAACCATCCCGTGCGTTCCCATAACTGCCGGACGGTGCACCATTCCTCGATTTGGCCAGGTCATTCATGTCCTCCCCGATTCATTGATTCGATTGACATCTGATCACCCGGTGGTTACTCCGGTAGAACAGATGTCCCCACTTAACACGGTCACGAAAAGAAGTTACGAGCTTCCGGGGATTATCGCGGAAATTTGGAAAGCGTGGGAAGTACCGTGAAAGATTTCAGCCAAGTATCTCGATACAAATATGATGTTTACAAAATCCCTACTTTACCTACTTTTTCTCAGGAAATTCAACTCTTAACGCAGACATGTGATGGAGGACTCATCAAATGACCGATCAAATTCAACGGATGCTCTGCGCGTGGAGGCTTACCCCCGACATGCACATCTTTCCGGAGCGGGGAGCGCGTCCTGCCGAAATCGAAGCGGCCCAAAATCTACTTCGCCGGGCGTTGCCGGACGAACTTCGAGAACTCCATCTCAAGTACAACGGCGGTCAGTACGTCGGCGGAAACATCATGCTTGCACCGATCCTCCCCGAAGAATTGGGGCACTGTCAGTAACGATATCGAGCGAACTGCTTCGTGGATGGAAATGGGAGATTCCTCGGGAAGTCGTTGTTATTGGAAGCGACGGCTCAGACGACTAATATGGAATTTGGTTTCCTGCGCAACAGGTAGCAAAGTCACTGATCATCGAAATCAGGAATTCATTCGAACCTCCCGCATTCGCGATTGGAGGAGGTCCACTGGGCAAGTTTCTCGCGGCGCGAACGGCCTTCAATTTGCTCATGTACGCGGAAACTGGGATTGAGGTCGAGGAAGCGCTGGGCGCATTCGACGTCCACCATCTCCTACGGCGATTCTATCAATCGGATAGTCAGCACTAATTTCAAACGTGTCAACTGAGCGAGTCGAACCCTCCGGCCCCCGATCCAAACGAGCGATCCTGGACCGCTCAGCAAATTGTAGGTTCGAAAGAATCTGACCAGAAACGGCGGTCACGCATTCGCGTCACCTCGACCTACCAGTGCAAAAGCAACTCAAGTACCGAATAACTAGCCTAGCCAAGTCTCGGGCGAAGAACTGACTTCACTTCAGGGTTGACTACCACATCACTCCATCCGTCTCGAATCCAGGTGGTGACGGTATTACACATCTCGTGGCGCAACTCCTCCAAACTTTCGAGCGTAAAGGCGGCGGCATGCGGAGTCAACACCACATGCTCCATTGATCGCAACTGGTGATCGGCCGCCAGCGGTTCACGCTCGAACACATCCAGCGCAGCTCCCGCTAACCGACCGCTCGCCAGCGCTGCCACTAATGCGTCCTGGTCGATTACCGGTCCGCGACTGGTGTTGACGATCATCACATCGGGTTTCATCTTCGCGATCGATTCCGCATCGACCATGTTCCGGGTCTCGTTGGTCAACAGAACGTGAATTGTGATGTAGTCCGAAACGCGCAGCAGGTCGTCAAAGCTGTGCGGTGTAACACCAATCGCCCGCAAATCCGAATCCGTTTTGTATTTGTCGTATGCGACAACATTCATTCCGATACCATGGGCGCGCTTTGCGACCGCTGTGCCGATCCGACCGCATCCGATGATTCCGAGTGTGCTCCCCGTCAAGCGGTGAATTGGACCGCTCGGCGGGGTGTATGCTCCGGTTCGCATGCGCTCATGAGCCCAAACCACTCGTCGCGCAATGACATGGAGCATCGACATCGCGTGCTCGGCCACATCCTGCGTGCAATAGGTCGGCGCGTTCGCGACGGCGATCCCTCGCGCAGTCGCAGCCTCGACGTCGATTTGGTCGTAACCGACACCCCAGCGAATAATCAGCCGAACTCCTGGCAGTGCATTCATAACGGCAGGCGTAACAATGGGCATTCGTGCAAGCAGCAAGATCTCTGCGTCTCCTGCCTGAGCGATCACCTCTTCTTCGGTCGTGCAATGCGAGGCGTCAAATTCCCCGCCATTTGCCGTAATCGTCTCACGCTCGAATGTAAATGGCTCAAATCTGGTCGCTGCATCTACCTGAAACACACGTACCGGCATTCTGCTTCCCCATTCATTTCGATTCGGCAAAAGGAGGGTGGTGCATAAACCAACGGTTGCGACCTCCAGCGAGCAAGCATGCCAGAAGTCGCAACCGATTGAAACGGCTTCTTTATTCGGTTGTCAGCCCTTCAGGAAGTCGACCACCGCCTGCACGGACTCGACCGGTCGCTCAAACAAAATGCCGTGACCGCATCCTTTGAGGACGGTCAACTGCGCCCCCAGGATGCCCTCCGCGATCGCCCGGGCGCCTGCGCCATCCGGACCCGCATCGAGCGGTGTCAGCGGGTCCTCGTCACCATGAAGCACGAGGGTCGGAGCGGTGACGCCCGCGAGCAGACCTGTGACATCGGTTTCGGCCATTGCGTCACACGCGTCGGCAAAGACACTGAGTGATGCATTGCGGGTGATCGATTCCTGCATCCAGGTCAACGAATGCAGATTGCCGCTCGAAACCATTTCATCAAGATAGGCACGCGAGAACGCGTGGGTGAGCAACATAAGCGCCAGCTCTTCCGAACCAAGTCCGAACTCCTGTGCCGTTCGCTTCCAGAGATGGAAGAAGGTTCTCGACATCCAATCGCACTTTGCGACCGCGCCGTTGAACACCAGTCGATCCACCCTGCTCGGATACTTCGCGCCAAAAAGACAGGCGATGAAACCACCCATGGAACCGCCGTGAACGTGGCATTTCTCGATCCCGAGAACGTCCAGTAGCGCGGCCATGTCATCGACCCAGGTGTCCATCGTGTACTTCTGGTCTGGACGATCGCTCTGCCCGTACCCGCGATGATCGAAGTCGATCACCGTGAAGTGTTCTTTCATATGCGGGGTGATCAGCGAATACCCTTCGTGACCATTGACAGCGCCGCCGATCTGGATCACCGTGGGACCGCTGCCATTGATTTCGTAATACATCTGAATGCCATTGACAGTTGCAAACGCCATTGCTGTCTCCCTTCAGGATTGTGATCCGGTCGTTTTCGACCATCGGGATCAACGGATTGAAATCTCGGGTTATTGCACCTTGCGGTTGTGGCCCTGAATTCGCAATTGCCAACCGGGCCCGACGCGCTCCGGGGAGATTTTTCATACCTCAGGATGGCGGGCGATAAGAGAATACAACTCAGGGAAATGCCCCCCGTACGGTCTTCACGTCTCCCGCCGCTCGAAATTACTCTGGCACGTTGTAGACATATGATGTGATGCCGCCGCAGACCATGATGTTCTGACCGGTGATATACGAGGCCTCGTCTGACGCCAGAAAGAGAAATGCGTTTGCGACATCAACGGCGGAAGCCAACCGGCCCAACGGCACCACGGAGAATTTCTGGCGAAATTGCTCCATGACTTCTTCGCCCACCAGCTGCACCGATCTTGGAGTGTCCGCCGGCCCCGGGCCGACACCATTCACCCGGATGTTGTACTTCGCGAGATCGACCGACATAACCTTGATCAGTCCGGCAATTCCAGCTTTTGTCGCAACGTAGGAGGCGAATTCCCCACCCGCGCCCAGCGCGTTGATCGAGGTCGTGTAAAGAATCGATCCGCCGCCTGTTTTTGCCATTGCCCGGGCGAACCGCTGCCCCAGGATGTACGACGCATTCAGGTTCACTGCTATATCGGAAAACCAGGTCTCATCGCTGAATTCAAGAAATGGTTCTGCCCCGTGGAATGGCGCGGCATTGCTGACCACGATATCGATCTTGCCATCGACAAATGCGAGCGTGTCCGCGACGAGTTTTTCGCACGCCTCCATCTGGCCAACGTCAGACTGAACCGCAAGTGCTGTGGCTCCAAGCGTCTCGACCTCCGCGGCCACCTCTTCAGCTTTGTCCTGCCGGATATCGGCCACGACGATTTTCGTCGCACCCTCTTCGGCAAATCGGATTGCCGTTGCTCTCCCGAACCCGCTGCCACCGCCGGTAATCACCGCCGTACGCCCGCTCAATCGTGGTCCTGACATGGTTGCCTCCTCCCCGGTTCCGGGGAATTCAAACATTCGATCGCGGCGACCGATTGACCGCGATTGCATCTGCTGGGAAGATCACGTTGCAACATGTGACGTGCACCCTGTCGTCCGGAACGCCGGATACGTTCAGCGTCTGATTTGAGGGAATGACCGTGGGACAACCGCTTCGATTCGGAATCATCCGCAACAACATTCTGTCGTGGGATGAAACAATCACGCAGTGGCAACGATTCGAAGCAGCCGGTTTCGACAGTGCATGGAACTGCGATCACTTCATGCGCCCGAGCGATCCCGGTGGTCCTCATATGGACTCCTGGATGATTCTTGCCGGGGTTGCCGCGCAAACGAGCCGGATTCGTATAGGAGTGCTGGTCAGCTGCAACACGTTCCGGCATCCGGCTCTGCTCGCCAAACAGGCGGTGACCGTCGACCACATTTCGAATGGTCGCCTGGAACTCGGTATCGGCGCAGGGTGGTTCCGGCTTGAGCACGACGCCTATGGAATCCCCTTCCCCGTCGCTGGAGAGTTGGTTGATCGATTTGAAGAGGCAGTTGAAATCATCGACTCGCTGATGCGAAATGACATGACCACCTATAAGGGAACGTACTTCCAGATCAATGACGCGCCGTTTCGGCCGGGTCCGGTTCAGCGACCGAGACCTCCATTCACTCTGGGCGCCCACGGACCACGAATGTTGCGACTTGTCGCCAAACACGCCGATCGCTGGAACTCGTACGGATCGCTCGAAGAAATTCGACAGCGCAATGAAGCGATCAATCGGAACTGCATCGAAATCGGTCGCGATCCGAACGAAATCATTCGTTCGCTCTATGGTTGGCCCAAAATCATCGGCGCTGACCCGTGGGAGTCGGAAAATACCTTTCGTAGGGTTATCGCAACGTATCGGGAGGTCGGTATGAACGAATTCATCCTCGAGCCACCGGTTGCCGGTCAGTGGGAGACCATGGAGCGCATCTGCGAAACAGTCATCCCTGAACTCCGGGCGGAGAGTGCCGTCTAGCGACCTCACGCCGGATCGACCGTGACGCGGTTGTAAAAGGGATAAAGAATCGCCGGCGCGGGTTCCCACCCGTGCACCTGAGTGGAATGCACCCACACATCATGTGGCACCACGAGCGGGATATACGGCAACTCTTCCGCCACGATCAATTGAATGCTCGACGCTGCGCGCTGAAGTTCATCATCAGTTTCAGCGCGCAGCCAAAGCCGATAGGCATTATCAAGCGCCGGCACCGAGGCAAATTGCCAGTTCGGCGAGGGCTGTCCCCAGGTCGCGGTGAAACCGAGTGCAGCATCGACCGTATCCTGCCAGAGCCACTTGTTGATAAATGCCGGAGGTCCGGCCTCGCAGGCCTCGTAGAATCCTTTGAATGTCAGCACTGGTCGCGGACGGAAGTCGACTCCGATGACGGCAAGTGACTGTTGAACGCCCGCCGCGATCAGCTTGTGAATGGCATCGTCCTGAATGACGCACTCGAATGAGAGGCGAACATCGCATCTGGCTCGGACGCCATCGCTGCCAAGCAACCAACCCGCGACGTCGAGCAGCTGCGTGGCCAGCGCGGGGTCATACCCGCGTCCCTGTTCGACGACGGGATCGTAGAACTCTCCGCCCGGTGAAAGCGGACCGAAGGTCGGCGCACCGTAACCCAATAGCGCTTCATCGACAATTCGGGGGCGGTCGATTCCGGCTGAAATTGCCTGGCGAACGCGGCGATCGTCGAAGCCCAGATCGGTTCGCCGCCAATCGAGTCCGATGTAGGCATTCGACGCCTGGCTGAAGCGGACTACCCGGAAACGGGGATCGGCCTCAAGCCGGGCAACATCGGCGTAGTTCGGGCCATGGATGCAATCGACGTCGCCTCTCTCCAACGCGGCAACGCGTTCCGTGGGATCGAGTTCGGCGATCCATTCGATTCTGTCGGGTGCTGTTCCACTTGTGGGGGAGAGAAAGGTTGCAGTCGATCCCGGGTATTCGGGCCAGCGATCGAGTTCCACTCGTTCGAGCGACCAGCTGACGAACCGGAATGGACCGGTGCCATCCGCGACTTCGTAGCCATGCCGATCTCCGAATCTCTCCCGGAAGCCTTCATTGTGAATCGCGGTATGGGTGCCCCAGAGAAGTGACGGCAAGCGAACATAGGGGTGGTGCAGCGTGAACGTGATCTCTTCCTCGCCACTTGCGAAGGCATGATCCACCGGATCCCAATACCAGAGTTGATTGCCGGCATGAAATCCCCAGCGCAATCGATCGAGTGATCGGACAACCGCTTCCGCATCAGCTCGATCCCCGGAATGGAACCGGGCGCCGGGACGCAGTTTAAAACGCCAAGTCAATTTGTCGGCGGAAATCGTCCAGGATTCGGCAAGACCGGGGTGAGCCTTCCCGTCCGGCCCCTTAACTACCAGTGTTTCGTACAGCGCAACGCTCGGCGGGTCGATATGATCGCCATAGGGGTCAAGTTTGCTGAATGGATAATCGAATCCCTCCCGCAGAACAGCATTGGATCGTGTCGGCACTGACCGAGGACCAGTGGTCATGACCATCTCCCCTGACTGGAGTCGAAGAACTTGTGGGATTGACTGGAGATAGAGAGCATGGGGTGAGAGGTTGCGGGGCAGGAAGGTTGACCCTCCCGCCCCTCTGAGCAAAGACTATTCCTTATACTTCGGATGCCATTCGACACCCTGCCACGTGTTCAAGACGGTTGGCGTGATCTTGAAAAGCCACCGCGCTTTATCAAGGGTTGGCACGATGTAATCCGGGCCATGCTCGCCGAGATAGCGGGTCGCCATCAGTTTGGAAATCTCGACCCACTGCCCGCCGATATTCGGCTCCTCGACCACTTCGGCCTTGCCCTGTACGAAAACCTTCTTGTACGGTTTGGTTTCGCCGTCGATGGTAATCGCAACCCGTTCGTCGTTCTGCATGAATTTCGCCCAGGCGCTCTTTTTGCGAGCGATGATCCAGAAGATTCCTTCCGTGGGATCCCACTGGTACCAGACGGGCTGCACATACGGCCAGCCGTTCTCATCGAGTACCGCCAGACGGGCCAGCGTGTTTCCCGCCAGAAACTCATCGCGCTCTTCATCGGACATCAACCCGACCTTACCGCGCCATGACTCGTCTTTCGCCTCCTCGGTGGTTGTTGGTATTTCGGACACGAACGATTCTCCTTTCAAACAGATCTACTTTTCAGAACGCGCATTCTCCCCGGAATCGTTTCACCAGAACTCGAACCGTCTCAGGCCAGATTCCGTGGGACCATAAGTTTCGCAAATTGGGAGGCTGCCGCGCTCACGTGTCTCTTGCCGTCTTGCAGGGAGATGCTGAGGTGACCAGGCAGGAATGCATCAAACTCCAGCGTATCGAGTTTCTTCACGCTCTCGGAATAGAGCTGAATCGAACAATCGGGAATGTTCTGCAGTGAGATAGTCCCGCCGTGAAAAACGACATCGCCCTGCAAGAGCAGAACCCGCTCGCCGCCTTCGACCAGCAGGGAGACGTGACCATTGCAGTGACCCGGCGTTTCGAAAACCGTTACGTTTAGCCGCCCAACCTGAAATCGCGCGCCTTCGACAAGATCGGCAACCACCGGGCACGGCTGGATGGAATAATCCTGCGGCACGTACCCGACGGCCTTCACCGCCGGAAGAGAGATGATCTCCTCATCTCCATTCTCCAGGGTCGCCGCTGTCAAGGGTGATGCGTGGACAGTAAGTCCCAACGATTCCCGCATCTCCGCCGCGCCACCCATGTGATCGAAGTGGTAATGGGTTAGATAGAGATTGCCGATTCTGGAGGTATCGAACCCGTCGGCCTTGATATTGGCCAGAATCCGGTCTGAGTCTCCGACCGATCCGCCCACACCCGCATCGATCAAGGCAAGTTCATCACCACCGTCGAGCAGATAGACGTGGCAATCAAATGGTGATGAGAGATCGAAGCCAAAACTGCCACTGCCGACCATCGCGACATCGGGTGTCAATCGCATCGTACAAACCTTCCTGTCACAATCGATTGCGGCACGACCTGTTTTCCAGTGTTTTCGGATTGTATAATATATCAAACCTGATTCGCGTCAACACACAAGTTGTTGGTTCGCGTCTGTTTGCCCAGGCGGGTTGTAAACGGCAACCGATCCCGAACGTGATTCAGATTTTCGTCCTGTGCCGTGAGCGGGCGGCCAGTTGTGAGGCGCCTATGTCGAATAACGACCTGACAAGCTCCGTCGAACTGGTCTATCAGCGTACGCGGATGGCGATTATTACCGGAGATTATCCCCCCGGTTCGGCTCTCCGCTTGCAAGAATTGGCCGCCCACAACGGGGTGAGTATGATTCCGGTCCGCGAGGCACTGCGGCTCCTTGAAGCAGAGGGATTCGTCGAGTCCGTGCCAAACCGGGGCGCGCGAGTTGTTGCGCTCTCCATGGACGATATGCTCGACGTTTATCGCACCAGAATCGTGCTCGAGGTCGAGGCGCTCCGTCAATCCATGCCGAACATCTCACCAGCCGTGCTTGAACGAGCTCGTGACCACAACAACCGGCTGGTTCTGAGGTTCGAAACCGAAGGTTATGCCGGATACGAAGATCATCGCCTCTTCCACTTCGCCTTTTACGAACCGTCCGGCTCAAAATGGCTCATCAAGCTCATTGGGATTGTGTGGGATCACTCGGAAAGGTACCGCCGAATAGGTTCGCTCCGGGTGACGCCGGAAATCGCCCGCGAGGAACATGAACTGATTCTAGAACGGGTCGGAAACGGCGATATCAATCGCGCCGTAGCTGCGCTCACCAATCACCTGGAAAACTCGATCGCGAACTTCCAAGATCAATTCCGGGAAAATCCGGAACTCTTCACGGGTGTAAATAGTCAGTGAAATAGAGAGGAAGAGGTTTTTCGCGGCTGGCCGGATGGATAGTCAGGTGTTGCGCGTTTGATTCGACCTGTCATCACTCGGATTTGACTTCGTCGCTTTAACCAACTTGTAAAACCTATTGACATGGTCAGATTATAAAATATAGAATCCGCCAATCGACGAAAATCCGGCATTCGCATGAACAACTCCCCTCGGATTCTCCGAGCGGCAACTGGAAGCGAGGCGCAATTTGGCCCATCTCACCCAGGAACAGGTGGAGCAGTTTCATCGCACCGGATATCTTGTCGTCGAAAATTTGCTTGATCCGGTTCGTGATCTCGATCCTGTCATCGCCGAGTATGAAAGTGTGCTCGATCGACTCGCCTCGGATCTCTTTGCGGCCGGTGAAATCACTTCAATCTACCGCGAACTGCCCTTCTCTGATCGGCTGGTCAAGATCTACGCTGAAAGCGGTATGGTTTTTGCCCAGTATTTCGATTTCTCCCTTCCGCAATCGGGAATCACTGAACAGACGCCCTTCTGGACCGGACCGGCTGTTTTCAACACAATTCGATCGGAAGCGATTCTCGACGCGATTGAATCGCTGATCGGACCGGAAATTCTCTCGAATCCAGTACAACATGTCCGGCTGAAACCGCCCGAACATCTGACGCCAGTCGATCAAAAGACAGGTGTCGTTCAACTGGGCGCCACGCCCTGGCATCAGGATCTCGGCGTACTCAATGAAGATGCAGACGAGAGTGAAATCATCACGGTCTGGTTCCCTCTGACCGATGCCACAATTGAAAATGGGTGCCTGACGGTCGTTCCCTTCAGCCAGAATGACGGGCTTCTGCCTCACTGTCCCGCCAACGCGCAAAATCGAACTGGATTCGGCGTTCATATCAAAGAGCAGCACTTCGATTCGCAGGCCGCGATCCCGTTGCCGATGAAGCGAGGTTCCGCGCTCTTTATGACGAAACAAACGGTTCACGCGTCGTTGTCGAACATCAGCGAGCATGTCCGCTTCAGTTTCGATCTTCGCTATAACCCGATCGGTCAACCGACCGGCAGGGGCGTCTTTCCTCCATTCATCGCGCGAAGTCGCTCCAATCCGGAATCCGAGCTTCGCGATCCCGATGCCTGGACCAATCTCTGGTTGGAGGCACGCCGCGCGATTGCTGCCGGTGAACCGCCGCAATTCAATCGTTGGGATCCCTTCAGTCCGGCCTGCGCATAGGAACTGCGTTCGCGAAACGGGCAAGAGCGTGGTCCGATTCGCGACATGTTAGCCGCGTGATAGGATAATGAAAGGAATTCTCCAGACAAAAAGACAGTCACATGTTTCAGTCCTGAAGTTCACGCTCAGAGGACGAGACAGCGTCTCGAAATCGGTTGTCGCGGGCCACTTGGGGTCGGCGAAGATGGGTTAGGGAGGAAACAAAGATGGTGAAACCGTCGAACGAGATTTCCACGTTGATCGCCGAGTACACCCGGCAGGGTTTGAGCCGGAGAGACTTCATCCGCCGGAGCGCCGCGGTTGGGCTCTCGGTGCCCGCCGCTGCGGCACTGCTCGCTGCCGCCGGACCGCAACTTGTGGCCGCGCAGGATTCCCCGGTCATGGGCGGACAATTCATTGAAGGCTATGACCGCGACTTCACCAGGATGGACACGGTCAACTCTGGTTGGGCCGATCCTGGTTACAACCTGATCTATGAGTACACGATGCTCCGAGACCCCAATGGCGCAATCGTCGCGGCAATGGCCGAAAGTTGGACGATCGCGGAAGACGGTCTCACCTGGACACTGAAGATCCGAGACGGACTCAAGTTCCACTCCGGCGCGGCATGCACCAGTGTCGAAGTTGCCGACAATTTCAATGCCTTCCGTAGCGCGGAGGCCGGAGGCCAGAACGCGATCTTCTGGGCATCGGTCACCGATGTTCAGCCTGGCGATGGCAACACCGTCGTCGTTTCGCTCTCCTCTCCATTTGCGGCCTTCCCTGAGACCCTGGCCACTGAATACTCGATGATCCAGAACATGGCAGCTCGCGAAGCCGCCGGCGATCAGTACGGCGCCAGCACTGCCGACGGATCCGGACCATTTACACTCGGCACCTTCGCACCTGGCAGTGAGGCGATCTTCGACAAGTGGGCGGATTACCCCGGATCGAACATCTCATTCCTGACGAACAAGGGCCCGGCGTACGTCGATTCTGTCAAGTTCGTGCCAATTCTTGAAGTCGCGAACCGCGCAAACGAATTGGAAGCCGGCGGCGTTCACGCGGTCAAAAACCCGGCCCCCCAGGACATCGATCGACTCACCGGCAATTCCGAAGTCGTGGTGATGGAGTGGGCGAACCCGGCGAACCTCTTCATCAATCTCAACTTCATGAACACCAAACTCGGCTTTGATGACATTCGGGTTCGCCAGGCGATTTCGCATGGCATCGACCGCCAGGCTCTGGCCGATGCGATCTATTTCGGTCATGCCATTGCTACCTACGGACCGATTGCATCCAACTGGAAGTGGTACGAGGCAGGCGTTGAAGCCTTCAACCAGTTCGATCCCGAGAAGTCAAAAGCGCTGCTGAATGAAGCGGGTTGGGTCGCCGGTTCTGACGGCATCGTCGAAAAGGACGGTAATCGCCTCTCGTTCGAGCTTATCAACTGGGGCGCGCAAACCTACGGCGCTTCGATCAACGAAGCCATCATTGCCATGCTGAAAGATGTCGGCGTTGAGATGAAACTCACGACGCTCGACACCGCGGAACTCTTCCCGCGCGTGACCGACCTCACTAACCCGGTGGATGCCTTCAGCTACGAGTGGTTGTGGTCATCCCCGATGGACGTGCTCGTGATCTTCAACTCGATTCCCAGCTTCGAGTTCAACGGTGATATTGCTGAACTCAAGCAGGCCTTCTCCGACTGGCAGACCGCCTCGGACGATGCTGGTCTCGAAGCGGCGGCGCGCAAGACTCAGCTCATCTGGGCCGAGCAACTGCCACTGATTCCGATCGTGACCGGAAATGTCATCTGGGCGAATAGCACGAAGGTGCACGGCTGGATGCCAACTCAAACGATGCTTTACCCGCTTTACAACGATGTCTGGGTCGAGGCCTAGTCTCTGAATCATCCGAGTAGGTGCCGGTCATCGCCGGCACTTACCCGGATTCTACGAACTGTCGAGACGGAATGAGCGCCGGGCGCAAATGGAGCGATCCAGCGCCCGGCGCGCGCAACGCGAAACTGTGACGCATGCTCACCTTCATTGTTCATCGTGCGATCTATTCGGTCTTTCTCCTCTTCATCGCCTCGGTGGTGATTTTCTATGGGTTGCGGGTCGCTCCCGGTGAAGTCACCGACATTCTCACGAACCCCGCGAATCGCTCCTTCATGGTTGCGAACCTGGAGGAAAAGCTTGGTCTCAACAAACCACTCCCTCTCCAATACTTCATTTTTATGGGGAATTTCCTGAAGGGTGATCCCGGTCTCTCGCTGATCAACGGCGAGCCGATCATGACCATGCTCGGCCGGGCCACAGGGTACACCCTGAAACTCGGTTTACTCGCGGCGATCCTCACCTATGCCATCGCGATTCCACTCGGTGTCATCGCGGCATGGAAACGCAATACCGTGTTCGACTACGGAGCCAGCTTGTTGGCCGTACTCGGCATGGGTGTTCCCAACTTTCTGCTGGCCATCATCCTGATCCAGGAATTCGCAGTCAAACGCCACTGGTTTCCCGTGGCGGGATACGACTCCTGGAAGCACATTATCCTGCCGGCCATTGTTCTCTCGGCCGAGGCCATCGCAATCAACCTTCGCGTGGTCCGGGCGTCGGTTCTCGAAGAACTCAACCGAGATTATGTGCGAACGCTCTATGCCAAAGGATTGCAGGAGCGCAAGATCTTATGGATTCACGTCCTACGAAATTCGCTTCCACCGATCATTGCGCTTGCTGGCGTCATGCTCCGGACACTGCTGGGGTATACCTTGATCGTTGAAACTATCTTTCGTTGGCCCGGACTCGGCTATCAGCTCGTCAATTCTGTGCTCAAACGCGACTACACAGTGGCGCAAACACTTGCAATTCTGTTGACGCTCGCGGTCATTTTCTTTAATCTCCTGGCGGATATCGGTCAACAATGGGCCGATCCTCGCGTTCGCCAGGGGTCGAAATAGCCATGGCAAGCACGAATCCGACACTGCCGATTTCAACCGTTCCCATCGAAGAGATTCCGTCCGGAGCACCAGGCCGAACGTTTGGCGATCGCATGGCTCCGCTCGTCGCGAACAAACTCGCGCTCTTCGGCGGCGTGCTTACACTGGGTTTCTTCGTTGTCGCGGTCCTCGGAGCGGTCGTATTGCTTCGCGGTGACCTGCACTACCTCTATCTCGATCAAAACTTGCGCGGTACGCTCAAACACCCCGGCGATGGATCACTGCTGGGCACCGATAATCTAGGTCGCAGCATGTTCTGGCGATTAATCGCGGGCACCGCGGTGTCACTTTGGGCGGGAATCGCGGTGACCGCGATTTCGATGACCATCGGTCTCATCCTGGGCTCGGTGGCCGGCTATACCCGCGGCTGGACAGACCGCATCATCTCTGCGCTGATCGATCTCACCTGGGGATTCCCGCTGATTCTTGTTGCGGTGATCTTCGTCGGCATGCTCGAACCGGGACTGACCGCGGTCATCGTCGCCATCAGCGTGGTGAACTGGGCCGGCTACGCCCGTATTGTACGCGCGCAGGTGTTGACGCTGAAGGAGCGCGCCTTCATCGAGGCCGCAAGATCGCTCGGTGTGCCAACCTGGAAGATCATTCTGGTCCATCTGGTACCAAACATGTTAGGCACCATGCTCGTGATGGCTTCTTATTACATAGCGGTCACGGTTATTGCCGAAGCCGGTATGTCCTTCATCGGTCTCGGAGCGCAACCGCCGACACCGAGTCTTGGACAGATGGTCTCCGAGGGGCGGAAGTTCCTGAGCAAGGACCCCTGGATCGTTGCCCTTCCCGGAGTGATGATCGCGCTACTCGTTCTCGCTCTCAACACGCTGGGCGATGGTTTGCGCGATATCTTCGATCCGAGGTTGCGCCGATGGTAGCGACAACTCCGGCAAACAATTACCACGCAAGAACTGCGACCGGGGAATCCCGGGAACCACTCCTGACCCTCGACCATGTGACCACGGTCATTCACGCCCGCAAACGTACCTTGCGCGCTGTCGAAGATGTATCCCTCTCGATCGGCAAAGGCGAAATCCTCGGTGTCGTTGGCGAGAGTGGTTGCGGCAAATCAATGACCGCACTGACCATCATGCGTCTGCTTCCACAATCCGCGGTCGCCGCCCAGGGTTCGATCATGTTCGACGACCGCGATCTTCTGAAGCTCAGTGGCAACGAGATGCGCAAAATCCGGGGCAACCAGATCTCGATGGTTTTCCAGGAACCGATGACCGCGCTCGATCCGGCGTTCACGGTTGGCAGCCAGATCGCGGAGGTCGTCCACGCGCACGAGACCGTCAGCAACGACGAGGCGATGCAGCGTGCGGTTCGAATGCTCGATCGACTCGGAATCCCGAATGCGGATCGCCGCGCGAACGACTACCCGCACCAGTTCTCCGGAGGAATGCGGCAGCGCGTCATGCTTGCGCTCGCGCTGGTGATGAACCCGAAACTGCTGCTCGCCGACGAGCCGACGACGGCGCTCGATGTCACCATTCAGGCGCAAATCCTTGAGCTGATCGCGGAGCTCCGCAAAGAACTCGGGTTGAGCGTGATGCTGATTACGCACAACCTCGGCGTAGTCCACGAAATCGCCGATCGCGTGGCGGTAATGTACGCGGGGGAAGTGGTCGAAACCGGTACGGTTGCCGAAATATTTTCGAATCCGCGCCACCCTTACACACAGGGACTGCTGCGCAGCATGCCCTATCTGATCAAGCGTCAACCGACCCTGCACGTGATCCCTGGCCGGGTACCGGAACTCTGGGCAATGCCCAACGCATGCCGGTTCGCGGCACGCTGTCCAAATCGAACCGAACAATGTATCAAGGACCATCCGGCGTTGGAGAGAATCGAAATCAACCATGAGCTCCGCTGCTTCAATCCAACCAGTTTTGTCCGCTGAGACCCTGGTTGATGTTCAAAATCTGAGTAAGCGATTCCCGGTCGCCTGGGATTTCTTCGGGCGACCGTCGAGATTCGTCTCAGCTGTTGACGATGTCTCACTGACCATTCGCAAAGGGGAGACCCTGGCCCTGGTCGGCGAGTCCGGCTCAGGTAAATCCACACTCGCCCGTTTAGTGATGCGCCTTGCCCATGTCACCAGCGGTTCAGTCACTTTTCAGGGCAAGGACATCATCAAAATGCCCGGGAAGGAACTTCGCACGTTCCGCGAAAAGGCACAGATGATCTTCCAGGATCCATACGAATCACTTGATCCACGCTTCACCGCCGCCCGCGTGGTGGCAGAAGGCATGAGCCATCTCTCACTCTCGTCCGAGGAGAAGAAGAGTCGCATCGCCGAGGTTCTCAACCTTGTCCATCTGCCATCGGACGCGGCCCAGCGCTTTCCGCACGAATTTTCCGGCGGCCAGCGGCAGCGGGTCAGCATCGCGCGAGCACTGGCGGTCAATCCGTCGTTCATCGTTGCCGACGAACCGGTCAGCGCACTTGATGTTTCAATGCAAAGTCAGATTCTGAACCTCATGCGGGAACTCCAGGATCGACTCGGTCTCACCTATCTCTTCATCTCGCATGACATGAGCGTCGTCCGCCACATGGCCGACCGGGTTGCAGTGATGTATCTCGGCCGCGTGGTTGAGATTGCCCCGGCAGAGGAGCTGTTTTCGAATCCCCTGCATCCCTACACCCAGGCACTGCTTTCGTCAGTCCCGACTTTGCTGAAGGGCCGTCCGGGCCAGCGTATTGCGATTCCCGGTGAAGCCAGCGTGGTGGACGACCGGCCCAATTGCCGATTCGCCAATCGCTGTTTCCGCTCTCTTGAACGTTGCCGATCGGAAAAGCCTATCCTGACCGGTGTTCTTCGTCATCCTGATCACTGGGTCGCGTGTTTCAACTCCGCCCCGTTACTAGATGACGGAGCGGTGGCATGAACCCATTCCCGATTGAAATCCAGGTCGATACCGGGATTGCACTTCGCGGGCAACGCTGGCCGGGTGGTCCACACGCGATTCTCCTCGTGCACGCGCCAGGAATGGACCGCGATCTCGATCGCTGGCGTCCACTCATTCCGTATCTTCTCGGCCAGGAACTCTCCGTCATCACCCTTGATCTGCGTGGACATGGAGGATCTGACGGTGGGTGGAGCACGGCGAGAGCGTCAACCGATCTGCTCGCCGCAGTTGTTTCAACAAAGAGTCAGGGCTTTTCGTCGCTCATTGTTTGCGCCGAAGGCGAAAGTGCACTTTTCGCGTTGCAGGCCTCCGAACGCGTCAAGGTCGAAGGCGTCATTCTGATTTCCCCGGCAGATTTACCGGAGATAGCACCTCGTGGCGCCGGGGAATCGAAACTCCTGCTCTCGGCTGCAGAAGATTGGGACGCCCGAGAGAGCAGCGCATCCCTGCTTCGAGCATCGATCGGACAGGCACTGGCGATCTCCGTCCCCGGCAACCAGCGCGGCACCGATCTGCTCACCGGAGAGGTCGCATTGATCTGCCGCGAGCACATCATTGGGTTCATTCGCAAACAAATGTTTGGTGAGATGACTGGTTCGCGATTGTCAGGAGACGCCGCCGCCCGTTTTCTCGATGCACTCGGTATATGTACGGGAGGAACAACGGGATGATCAAACTAATTGGCACGGCGTATCGTCGCGAGGACTTCACTCCTGAAGAGTTTATGAAGTACTGGATCGATGTTCATGCGCCCATCTCTTCAAGGGCGCCAGGACTCCGCGGTTACGTCGTCTCGGAGGTGGTGCGAAAGATCGCCGGACAACTTGAAACCGAAGCCTTCGTCGAGCAGTGGTATGACGATGAGGAGTCATGGGAGCGGGCAAACCAGTCCCCGGAAGTCGCCGCGGCCTGGGAGGACGTTGGCCGTTACGCCCGAACTGACGGCACCTTCTGGGTGACAAAAGAGCACATTCTGATTCCACCGCCGCTTCGCGGACCCGGCCTCGTTCGCGGGAAGTAATACTCCCACTTCTACTCCAGCCAATCATGCCGGAACCGAATCGTGACCTGGCTTCACACGTTTGCAGGATCACTTTCGAGCCGTTCACCAGTTGGGCCGGATCGTAGGATTGCAGAGTGGCGGAAACGGTTGTTTCCGCCACTCTGCATGATCCATGCTAGCGTTTTACCTTAGCGTGCCGGAGAGATCAGGATGCCGCTGCGGTTCGCGACTTCGCCTCTTTACCGAGTTGCTTTGAGAACGCCGTCAATTGCTTGGCCATCGCTTCTTCTTCGGCAAGCGTCTCGCTGAGAAGGACAGCAACCTCCTTTTCACCGAGATCCTTTGCCATCTGAATGAGCCCGGCGTAGCTTGCAATTTCATAATGTTCGGTTTTGCAACCGCCAAGCACAATCGCCATTTCCAAAACCTCAGCCGACGGCTTCTCTTCGTGCAGGCTCGCGTGCTCCTTCTTCAACCCTTCTGTCGCGTAGCATGTCGTCTCCTCGGGTTTTTCACCAAGCTGCTTGAAAATCTGCTCGAGGCGCTTAATCTGAGCCTTTGTCTCCTTTTCGTGCTGGCTGAATGCTTTGGAGAGTTCTGGATGCTGTGCTTCCTTCGAGAGCTCCGGTAACATGCCAGAAATAATGTGCTCCGCACTTAGCATGTCTGCAAGCTCATGGACAAAGAGCTCTCTAGGTGTTCCAAGACTCATATCTGATTCTTCCTCAGTTTTCGTGCTTTGCCCTGTCATGCGACAGGCGTCTGCAATCGTTACAGCAAAAGCCGTGCCGAGCGTTGTCCCGAAACGCCTTGCTCGAACATAGTCAGGGCACCGTGCAATCCAGCAATCCTCGTGTTTTTCGAGTTTGGACATCCCAACTGAGCCAGGTCCATTTTCTTAGCTGTGTCACGTGGGCATCAGAATTGCATTTTCTCCAACACCTATCCACTTGGCGGATAGCACCATTTTGATACGACGAATTGACGAGCTCGGTGAAAGGAGTCAGTCCAGAGCCGCAGGTGATTGGCCGCATCGATTTGATCGGGACCCATGTGATCCGATCACCTCTTGAGTGTCCACAATCCTTCGTTCTACGACATTCGGCGAGGCGAACCGGGACGAGATAACGGCCCGGAGCCATAGACAGGAGACCAGGAATGAGCACGCAAAACGATCAACGGCCCACGGATTATCCCATGGAGCAGTCAGCCGCATTTGACCAGCAAGGTGGCGTGGTTGGTGCGGTCCAGGGCGCGCAACAGGCGGTCAAAGAGACCACAAGACAGACGATAGAAGCCGCCTCGCAAACGGCACAGGAACTCGCGCATCAAACCGCTCAGCAAGCGACCGATGTCGTTACTCAAGCGGCCGATCAGGTCACTGACGCACTCGCCGAAGCGAAACAGCAGGCAACAACAGCATTTACTAAACAGCGTGACTCTGCAATTGCAAGCCTGGGCGCATTGGCTGACGCGCTGCGCGACGTCGGAGATCGCCTCGGGGAGACGTCGGCCGACGGAACGGAAGTGCCTGCATCAATTGGCCCGATCGTTCAAGATGCGGCCAACCGGCTTGCTCAGTCTGCTGACTTTCTCCGCGACAAAGATGCCTTTTCACTCCTCAAGGAAGCCCGCGACTTAGCGCAACGGCAACCAATGCTCTTCATTGGTTCGATGTTCGCGATCGGGTTGGCAGGGGCAAGAATCCTTAAGGAAACCACTGCGGACGGTGCGGGCGACGCTGCCCAGTCCTCGGGGCAGACACGCACCCCAATGGCCGGACCGGACCGCATGCGTGAACTGCCAGAGTCTCAAGGAGCATTTAGCACCGGTGCCGACTATCGATCCCAGAACGCAGCCGAAGTCGCAACATCGTCAAAATACGGCTCACAATCAAATTCAGCGGAATGGGCACAAGAGGGAGTACAGGAATGAGTGACGCATTTTCACGCCCAGTTGCTTCGGAAACGCCAAAGAGATCCTCCAGTGAGCCGTCAGTCAGTGAACTGATAGGTCAACTTGCGCAAAGCACGCAGGAGCTCGTCCAGCAAGAGGTAGCACTCGCGAAAACAGAGTTCAGCCAGGCCACTTCCAAAGCAATAAATGCCATCGTCAAAATAGCCGCGGGAGCCCTCGTGGTCTACGCCGGTTTCCTGCTCCTGCTCCTCGCTGCGATCTTCGGGCTGGTGCAGGCAGACTTCTCATGGTGGTCCTCAGCGGTGATTGTTGGCGGTGTCACATTGCTGGTCGGCATCCTGCTGCTCTTGATGGCGAAGTCCCAACTGCAAGGTGTCAGTCTCATGCCGAAGCAAACCATCGAAACGCTGAAAGAAGACAAGCAATGGGTGAAAGGGCAGGTCCAATGAGCGACGAGCAGGAAATTGATGAACTTCGCGGTGACATAGCTGACACTCGGCAAGATATGAGCCGAACAATCGAACAACTTGAGGAGAAGCTGAGTGTCTCCTCGCTGCAAGCCCAGTTGACAGAGAGCCTCCAGCAGGCGATGGATCAGATGCTGAGTGTGTTCACAGACAAAACAGGTGACCTGACGGGAAAGATGAGTTCCCAGATCGAGTCGGCGCTTCAGAACGCCGCGTCTTCGAAAGTCGACCAGTTGCTGGAGCAGGTCGGATCTAAAGCGACATCTGCAGGAGGGTCGCTTTGGCAGCGCATAAGTCAAAATCCGGTCCCGATCGCACTGGCAGCCGTCGGAGTCGGACTGCTTGCGGCGGAAGGGGAGCGGATGCGAGCCACCGCTGCCGGGCAGAATGGAGCAGGTGTCGGCGCGTCAATCAAAGAGACTGTTGACGGACAGATAGCGGGGCTTCGTGAAGGCATTTCGTCTGCAAAAGACCGCGTTCAGACGATGAGCAGCGCGAATTATGGCGAAGACGCATCTCTTTCAACGGGGGTAGGCGACGGCATCGCCAAAATCCGTGGTGCGGTGAGCGATCAAGCACTGGTGCCCGGAATTCTGGCCCTGGGAATCGGCATCGTCGCCGGACTTGCACTCCCGGAAACAGGTCCCGAACGGGCAGCTTCTGGTTCGATGCGCGACCGCATTATGGATGGCCTCGATCAGATGAAGCTCACTGATTCCTCGGGCAACGGCGGTGGGATGCTCGATAAAGTGAAAACGGATGCCAGCACTCTGCTCTCTGAGGCGGCAGATGCCACGAAAGTGGCCGCGGGAGAAGTCCGGCAGTCTGCATCCGACATGCGCTCGGAATTGTCGGAAACACTGAGGCAACCATCCATTTCGACCACCGGAGATTGACGCTCGCCGTGGTGTCAGCGTTCTACCCCGACTTATGTCTCCTCGCCCCTGAATCTCCGTTCGGCAATGAACCAATCACGAGAGCGGATGTCGCCTGGCGACGACATCCGCCTCCAAGGGAGACATGCTGCGAGCACTCGTTTGGCACGGCAAGGCATATGTTTGACTGGAATCCGTGCCTGAACCAACGATCCTTGAGCCGACC
>Ga0105048_10005379_pt1 | contig 20695 bp, 13 predicted proteins | sample MAT05_FD_78382 | JGI IMG/M metagenome (GOLD analysis project Ga0105048, IMG submission 78382) | Freshwater microbial communities from Lake Fryxell liftoff mats and glacier meltwater in Antarctica - MAT-05 | ecosystem: Environmental > Aquatic > Freshwater > Ice > Liftoff microbial mat | place...
CGAGGATCTTGTCGAAGGGGTCCGCGCTCGAAGGGCGAGTGCCGTTTACGGCGCCCTGCGTGTAGGGATCACGGTACTGGTTCACGCCGCGCCCTGGCGTGTCAGGGCCCCCGTAGATGCACTCGACGTCCCAGAAGATCTTCGCCTTCAGCGTGCTCCCCGAGAAGATCCGCAGTTCGTGACGTGTCAGATCGTCCGGGGATACCGAGTTGTCGGTGAACGGGAGCGCGCCGGTTGCTCCGGTGATGCGAACGGTGTCAAGGTGCACGCGTACGTCGTGCGTGTGCTTGAGCTTTCCTCCTCGGCCGGTTTCGGTCAGCGTGATGTCGCGGTGATTGATTGGGCTCGGCATGGTAGCGGGGCCGATGTTACCATCCGGTGCCATGGCGACCGACGCCGATCTCCTCGAGGCCTGGCGCGAGGGAGACCAGCGCGCGGGCCGAGAGCTGTTCGACCGGCACTACGACGGGCTCTACGTCTTCTTGCGCAACAAGGCGGGCCCGAACATCGACGATCTCGTCCAGCAGACGATGACGGCGTGCGTCGAAGGTCGTGATCGGATCCGTGGCGAGTTCGTGCACTACCTCTTCGGCACGGCGCGACACCTGCTGTACTCCGACTACCGGCGGCGCGCCGCGAACGGCGATCGCGAGCCCGACTTCGGGGTGACGAGCGCGTGTGACCTCGCGCCCGGCGTCTCGTCGGTCGTGCGCGCGCGCGAGGAGCATCAGCTCCTGCAGACGATGCTGCGTCGCATCGGCCTCGACAATCAGGTCGTCATCGAGCTGCACTACATGCAGGGCTTCCGCGGCCCGGAGATCGCGACGATCCTCGATATCCCCGAGGGCACCGTCCGCAGTCGTCTGCTGCGCGGGCTCAAGCAGCTCCGCAACCTCCTCGAGGCGCACGCAGTGCCGACCGACGAGGCGAAGCACGCCCGCACGACACTCGAAGAGTGGAGCGCGGATCCGCTGGTGGCCGAGCCCGGGCCCGCCTGACGCGATGTCGTATGGCACGCGCCCGTCGTCGGGCGTCCGCAGCGACACGTCGATTCTCACCTGGTCGCTTGGCATCACGTTCGCGAGCGACTCGAGCGGCAGACCGTCCAGGCGTACTGATCGGCTGGGGACGTGAGCAGATCGTTCCGTCGTTCGCCCACGGCATGCACTTCTCGCCCTTCGGACAGTCCTGGTCCCACACGCTGCACGACGCGCAGTAGCCACACGAGACCTCGGGATCCTGGATGAACGTCATCGAGTCACTCGAGGGATCGCTGTCACCGCTGTCGGGATCGATCGTCGTCGTGTCGAGGCCGGTGAGCGACGTCGGGTTCGGCGGATCGCTCGTACCGACGCTCGTGCCCACCGTCGTGGCGGTGCCGGTGTTCGCGATCGTCGTCGATGGATCGGCGGTCGTGGTGCTCGTCGTCGCGCCGCCGTCGCCCGCCGGCACGTCGACCTGCGGTCCGCAGGCGGCGAGGAGCAGACAGATCGTTGGGATACGCGTCCTCATGGCGTCAGCGTGCGGACGAAGATGTCGTAGTTGCCGCATGGCACGCCGCGGTAGTGGACGTCGAGCGGGCGCGCGCGCTACCGCCCGAGGTTCAGCTCCTTGCGCACGCGCATGTACCCCTCGCTCACGCTGTACGCGATCAGATCCCGCACGCGCTCCTTCGCCGGCACCGCGCTGCCCTCGTCGCCCTCACGCGTCAGGATCTGCGCGGCCACATCGATCGAATCACACAGCACGAACCCCGCGCGCGTCATCGAATACGCCATCGCGCTCGACCACGGGCGCAGATCCACGTCGCCGCCCTTGAGCACCTTGCCAGCGATCTGCTTGAGCTGATCGAGCCGCGATGCCTGCAGGAACTTCTGCATCAGCTCGGCGTACGCCGCCGCCTCGCTCTTGCAGTCGGTCGGCACCGCCACACCCGGCTGCGTGCTCGCGACCGCGCCCCACACGACATTCCGCAATCCCGCGGCCGACGGCATCATCGCCGAGATGATGTGCTCGGGCTTCGCTCGCGCGATCACACGACCGGTGCGGAACTTCAGCCCGGTCTCGTTGGTCTCCGCGACCGCGTCGCGACCGGCGAGCACGCTGGGATACACCGTGCGGTTCACTCCGCCCTCGGTGTCCGCCAGCGCGTCGACCGTGAAGCCGCCGAGCTCACCGTCGCGCATGTAAAGATCCGGCACCGGTGCATCGAGCACCTGACACGCGTGCGCGAGATATCGCGCCATCGCGATCGGCGACTGGATCGACACCTCGGTTCGCGCGTCGCGACGCACGCGATGATGCGCGAGCGTCCGACCCTCGCGCGCCGCGACGACCGGCCATACCAGCGAGAACAGATCGCCGAGCCGTGTGTCGGCGCCGGCCGGGTACACACCCAGGCGCCACAGCTCGCGCGAGATGGTGCCGCGCGCCTGGCTCGTCGCTGCGCCCGTCTCTGCGAGCTCGATCTCCGCTTCGTCGGCCTGCTTGAGGAACCGCAGCGTGCGCGCGACCGTGCGCGCGCGATCCTTGCGATTCATCTTCAGGTACAGCTCGACGAGCCGGTGATAGGTCTCGAACTCCATCGGCGCCATCGCGATGATCGCGTGGCCGTGGCTGACGGCCTTGTCGAGCTCGTCCTCGCCGAGCGTGATCGCGAGCTTCATCGTCTTCTCGTGGCGCGCCCGCACCTCGGTGTCGCCCTCGCCGGCAGGACCGGCCAGTCGAGCAGCCTGATGGAATGCCATGAGCGCAGTCTTCGGATCCTGCAGCTGCTCGTAGACCTCGCCGAGCCGCGTGAACAGCTCGAGGTGGCGCGCCGGCGGCGAGCCCTCGGGCAAGCCCTTGAGTCGGGTTCGCAGCGCGCGACCGAGCTCCTTCCAGTCGCGGCCCTTCTCGAGCAGCTCCGTGTACGCGCTCCACGCCCGCTCGTGCGACGGATCGAGCTCGAGCGCCTGCGACAGCCACTGCAGCGCCGTCGCACGATCGTCGATGTGATCACGGAAGATCACGCCGCCCGCGTACAGGTACTTCGCGCGGATGGCCGAGTTCTTCTGGGCCTCGGCGAGGCGTGAGAGCACGTTCGTCGCGTCGCGCCAGCGCTGCGACGTCGTGAACAGTTCGAGGATCTTGTGCAGCACCGCCGGATCGTCCGGCGCGAGCGCAAGCACCTCTTCGAGCGTGCGCACACCCTCCTCGAGCAGCTTCAGCTCCTCGACCTGCAGCCGCGAGATCTCGTGCAACAGCGCAATGCGACGCGCGCGGATCTCCGCGACCTCGGTCGGATCGTCCTTGCGACCCTCGCGACGCGCGAGCATGTCGGCGAGCCTGCGCTTCGCCTTCACGACCGCCGGTGCACCACCCGCGCCCGCACCGAGCTCGACCAAGCGATCGACCGCAGGCTCGTTGTCGGGATCGATGTCGAGCGCGCGCTCGAGCATCTGCATCGCCTTCGGCTTCTCGTCCATGCCGATGCGCGCATCGGCCATGCGCACGTACAGCCGCGACAGCTCGCCGGGCGCGAGCTTGTCGCCGAGGCCGAGCACGACGGACTGGTAGTGACGCAGCGCGTCGGCGAACTTGCCCGCGTCCATGTCGAGCTCTGCGAGCAACCGCAGCACGTCGAGATTCGTCGCATCGAGCGTGCGCGCCTTCTCGAGGTACTCGCGTGCGCGCTCCTTGTTGTCGACCGCGAGCGCGCAACGCCCTGCGAGCGACAGTGCGCGCAGGTTGAGCGCGTGATCCGACGCCTGCTGCGAGCGCACCTGCATCACGTAGATCTGCGCTTGCGGCCATGCGCGCGCGAGATCGCCGGCCGCGACCAAGCGCTCGAGCAAGATCCCGGTCGCCTCGCGGTGATCGGGATCGAGAAGGACGACCTCTTCGAGCAGCTCGAGCCCGCGATCGGGCTTGTCGAGCTCGTCGACGTACTTCTTGCCGGCCTCGAACAGCAGCTTCACCTTCTCGACGCGATTCGCGTGGCTGCGCGCCGCGCTGACCTGGGCCTCGATCGCCTTCAGCGGCTGATCGTTGTGCATGTACAGCTCGCGCAGCTGCAGCCACGCGTCGGTGAGCGAAGGATCGAGACCGACGGCCTCTTCGAGCGCCTCGACGGCGCCTTCGACCTTGCCGATCTCCTGGCGCAGGATGCCGCCGCGCAGCAGCAGCTCCGCCTTGCGCTTCGGATCGGTCTCGGCCTCGACCTGCGCACGAATCAGCGGACCGGCGCGCTTGAAATCGTCGATCGCGAGGTAGCGCTCGAGCAGCTCGTCGCGCCACTTCGGCTCGCTCGGTTGCAGTGTGCCGAGGGCCTCGAGTGCCTCGATGATCGCGCTGTCGCCCGCCTCGGTCGCCTTGCGCACCTCGAGCACGCCCCGCCACGCATCGACGCGAACCGCGTTGTCCGCATCGACCGCCGTGCCCTGGCGGACCAGCAGCTTGTCGAGCGCGAGGTGATCCTGCTGGCGGCGATACCACTTCGCGAGCGCTGCCGTCGCTTCGAGCGCGATCGGGTGCTCGATCGGTAAGATCTCGAGTACGCGCTCGCGGCAATCCGCCGCGCGCTCCTTGCCGTCGATCTCTTGCTCGAGCAGGCCGGCGAGCTCCGAGAGCAGCGCACCCTTTTCGGCCGCGACGTCGATCAAGTCGACATACGTGGACAGCGAGTCGATGAGCGCGGTGCGACGCACGTTGTCGGTCGCCGCTGCGGTGCGCAGCGTGTCGACGAGTCGCCCCGCCGCCTCGCGATCATCGGGCTTGCGCACGAGCAGCTTCTGCAGCAGGTCGATGTGCCGATCGGTGTCGCCCGACTCGCGGGCGAGCGCAGCGGCCTCGCGCAGCGCGGCCCAGGCCTCGGCATCACCGAGCGCACCCTGACCACGACGCGCGAGGATGTCGACGAGGGCAGACTTGCGATCGAGCGCGCGTGCGAGCGATTCGCCCATCGCGAGCCCCTCGGTATGATCGGGATCCTCGCCGAGCACGACCTCGATCGCACCGAACGCGCCTTCTTCGTCGCCGAGCTGCTCGCGCAGCAGCTTCGCCGTGCCGACGAGGGTCGAGTGGCGCTCGGGACCCTCTTGGAGATCCGCGAGCGAGAGCATCGCACCGACGAGCTCCGCATCGCGACCGAGCTTGCGATAGAGCATCACGAGCGCGGCGAAAACCGTTGCGCTCGGTTGCATCGTGCTCGCCTTCTCGAAGGCTGCGAGCGCGCGGTCGGTCGCGCCGAGCTTCTCGGCGAAGATCTGGCCGAGCTCTTGGTACAGCTCGCCCTGGCGCTCGGGATTGGTCGTGCGCTCGGCGACGATCATCAGGCTCTCGGCGAGCTGCGACCAGCCCGCGGTGATCTCCGCGAGGCGCCGGAGATCCGTGATCGCAGTGTGCTGCTCGCCGGGCGGCAGCTCCTCGATGAGCCCTTGGATCACCTCGAACGCATTGCCGGGTGCACCGAGCCGGGTCTCGTAGATCGACGCGACCTCGCGCATCAGATCGATGCGCTCCTTCGCGATCTGCGAGTGCTGCACGCGGACCTTGATCGCCTCGGCGACGCGATCCCAGCGCAACGCCTCGCGGGCCTCGCTCTCGATCCGCGTGACGGCAGCGCGGGCCTCGACGTGCGCCGGCTTGCGCTCGAGGATCCACGCCCATGCCTCGAGATCGTTCGGATCGTCGGGTGGCAAAAAGCGCTGGCCGAGCGGCGCGGACACGGTCTCTTCCACGGCCTGCGGCACGGCGACCGCCGCCGACGGACGCTCGGTCACGGGCCGCGGCACTCCGACATCGACGACCGTCTCGCGACCCGGCTCTGCCGCCTCGCTGCGCTGCGCACGGCCGATCTCCGGCGTCGCGACGATACTGGCCATGCGCTCGCGTAGGCGACCGAGCGTCGCGCGCTTGCGGGGATCGGGATGCAGCGCGTCGCGCAAGAGCGCATCGACGCGCGGATCGAGCTCGACGTTGCGCGCCGTCGCCGGTGGCACCGCACCCGAGGGCGCGCGACCGGAGAGCAGGCGATAGATCAGCGCTGCGAACGAGTAGACATCGGAGGCGGCCGTCGCGTCGGCGCCGTCGAGGAGCTCGGGCGCCATGTAGCCGGCGTTCGCGCGACGCACCGAAGGTCGGGCAAAGCCGATCACCGGCGGGAAGCCGAACCCGCGGAACACCGCGGCCGCGCCGACGAGCACGTTGGCGGGATTGATGTTGCGATGCAGGACGCCCGCGGCGTGGCACGCGGCGAGACCTTCGGCGAGCGGACCGACGAGCTCCCACGCCTTGTCGAGCGCCATCGTTGCGTCGCCCTCGAGATTGTCGATGAGCAGGATCCCCGGCGTCGGATCGCGCATCACACCGAACAACCGACCATCGGCGAAGCCACCGCGCACGCCGCGAATCGACGGGTGCTCGATCGCTGCGAGCTTGGACACTGCCTCGTGGAAACGCGCGTGCTCCTGCTCGCCGACCGGCCTCGCGAGATGAGCGACGGCGACCTCGTACTCCGCCTTGGTCTCGCGATCACGGCAGAGCAGCAAGAGCCCGACGCCGGTGCGCCCGAGTACCTCTTGCAGCGCGAACTTCGGGGGCACGAGCGCGAGGCTGCGATCGACCTCGGCGCAGGTCGCGAGGCCGTCGAGCGCCGCCGCGCGATCGCCCTCGATCGCCGCGGTGTACGCGAGGTTGAAGCGCGCGATGTTGCTGAACTCGCGACCCGCACCGTGCTGGATCACCTGCTGGAAGCACCGCCGTGCGCGATCGATGCGACCGTGCGCGAGCAACACCGCGCCGGTACGCAACAGTGTCACCGCCGACAACCCGCCGAGGCTGCCGCCCGGCAGCGCGTCCATCAGGTTCTCGACCCACTCGACGTCGATCGACAGGGCTTCGTCCTGCGCGAGATCGGCACGCACCTCGACGCCACGCACGACGCGACCGAGGTCGAGCATCGTGAGCTTGTCGCCGGCGTCGCTCGGGCGCAGCGCGACGTCGCCGCACGCATTCGCGATGTCCGCGAAGATGTCCGGCAGCTTGCGCTCCGCGGTGCCCGCTTGTGCCGCGCCCAGGTCGATCACCTCGATCGCGAACCGATCCTTCAGCTCCTCGGCCTCGGGCGGCGTGACCCATGGCAAGAGTGCATAGTGGGTGTTGCCGCGACCGACGCGATCGAGCAGATCGAGGATCTGCAGCAGATCCGGATCGTCGGGATCGAAGCCGAGGAACAGGATCGTCCGCGTGCGCACGACCTCTTCGACGAGATCGAAGAACACGCCGTCGGCCCGCATCGCGCGGCCCGTCGGTGGCGTACGCAGGATGAAGAAATCCTGGTGATCGCGCAGCGACAGGTGGTGCGCATCGCCGTGCGACAGCACCTGGCGCTTGCGCCCATCGGAGGAGAAGATTCGCGCGACGAGATCGGCGTACGTGGTCGCGAAGCAGGCGCGCCACGGCAGCTCGGTGAGCTTGCCGGTGCCGTCGACGATCTCGGCGTTCTCGCCTTCCATCGACACTTGCTTGAGCACCTTCGCCAGCGGCTCGTCGCCGAAGTGGCGGTGCACGTAGGTGAGAACGGTGCGCCAACGGCCCTGCTCGATCAGATCGCCGAGCGCCTCGCGGTGCTTCTCGTCGCACATCGGAACCAGGCGGCGCAGCAGCTCTTCCCAGCTCGGCCGACCGGCGAGGGCGCCGAAACCGGCCCCCACCCACAGCACGCAGTCATCGGATTGGATCGCACGCGCGAGTTCGTTCGGGATGTGAACCATCGATAGCCTGATCGGCGCGAATGTTCGCACCCTTCGCGGCGGATCTCCAACGTCAGAAACCGACGTCAGAAACCGACGACGAGACGCCGCCAGCGAGCGCTCGCACGGGGGTGCGCGGGGCGAACGCTATCCCGTCGCGTACGTCGGTGCACGCATCTGCGTCGCGATCGGCGTGACCGCCTCGATCTCGACGGGCGGGTGCATCGCGGTGCGGCGAGCGGCGCGGACGAAGTGCGAGAACAGGCGAAACGCCGCGACGCCGGCGGCATCGATGCGGCGCACGAGGTTCTCCGGGTGCCACTGCACGCCGAGGACCCACCGGTTGCGATCGACGGCTTCGATCGCCTCGATCATCGATCCACCGGGTAACGTCGTGTCGTGATCGTGGGCGACCGCCATGAGGCCGTCACCGGGATCGCGCACTGCTTGATGGTGCCGACTGTTCACCGCCACATCGGTGGCGCCCAGCACCCGCGCGAGCCGTGATCGCGACTCCACCGTGACCCGGTGGCGGACCTCCTGGTCCTGCGCAGTGCCGTGCAGATGTGCAGTGGAATCGCCACCGGTCACGGTCGCGATGTCGGACCACAGCAGGCCACCGCGCGCGACTGCGAGCAGCTGCGATCCGCGGCACAGGCCGAGAATCGGCAGCCGCTGCACCCATGCACGGGCCACCAGCGCGAGCTCGATCGCATCGCGCTCGGGATCGGTCTTGTGGGCGAATGCGGAGCCATCACCGGGATCCCAGCGGCGTGGCTCGACATCGAGACCACCCGCGAGCAGCAAGCCGCAGCACTCGACGTCCGGCAGCTCATCCCACGGTCGCACGACCTCGACGCCGCCACGCCAGCCACCGCGACGCAACGCGTCGATCGGCTGGTGCGCCGCATCGTCGTCTCGCGAGCACGTCAGCACGACCGTCGTCACGCACCTCGGAAAATGCACGAGGTGGGCAAGCGGTCGCAAATAATCGGACCAACTCGACGGTCGCGGCGGTTCGGATGGCGCTACGCGTCCGGCTTGCTGTCGTCCGCGTCGTCGGTCTCGGTGGACGTTCCGGCCGTGACTTCCGCCGTCTCGGTAGCGCTCGGTTCCGGATCGGCGGCGGTGTCCCCGAAGTCCGCGCGATCGACATGCGTCGGTCCCGAGGAATAGCCAGCCGGGCCGCTGCCACCCAGGTGCCGCATCGGTGCGAGATCGTCTTTGATCCCCGAGTCGGCGCCGCACGTGTCGTCTTTTTTGCCGGACATCTCGCGATCCAATCAGCGCACGCGCACGCGGTCAACCGCGGCGGCGAGCGCCGGCGAATCGATCGCGAATCTCAGGGACAATTCTCCGACACGACGACGTCGCCGGCGACTGGCACGCCGGCCCCGACGAGTCTCGAGCGGCACCGACCGGCAGGTGTGGCCGCAGCTCGTGCCGCCGAGCTGCACGAGGTAGGTCGCGTGACCGATCCACGTCAGTGCATCGTGCGGAGCACCGCGCAGTGCGGCGCCGTCGTTGACGACGCGCGGCACGTCGGCGACGCCGGGCGCACTGATCTTGCGACCGTCGTGTAGCCCGAGCTTCCACCGCAGCACGGTGTGCAGCCCGTGGGGATTTCGCGATCCGTCGAGGTTGGTGAAGCGCGGCAAGGGGGAGCGCGAGCGTAGCGTGGTATGCTGAGTGCGTGGATCGCGGCAACGTGCCTCGACACCTGCGCCTTGTGGAAGCGGCGGCGGTCGCCGAGCTCGTCGATGCAGCGCGAGCCATGCTCGGGCCGGAGCTGATCGAGGTACGACTCTTCGGTTCGCGGGCGAGGGGTGAGGGCGACGAGGAGTCCGACGTGGATCTCGCGCTCATCGTCACCGCTCGCGGTCGTGCACGCCGCCGCGAGATCTACGACGTCGCGTACGAGGTCGGTCTGCGGCGTGGCGTGGATCTCGCGCCGTTGCTGATCGAGCGCGGGCGACTCGACGACCTCCGCGCGCGCGAACGATTCTTTGCCGCAGAGCTCGATCGGGACGGCGTCGTGCTGTGAACGTCGACAATCGCACCCATGCGGCGACCGAGGAACTGTCTCGGGCGACGGCGTGTCTTGCCGAGGCTCGCATGCCGCCGCACAAGCATTGCTGCGCTGAGCCGGGCCCACTGCCTTGCGTCGCGGGTGTCGGTGGTCGCCGCGAGAAAAAGTGACGACCCCCCGAAGAAAAAACGCGACGCGGGCTCGGTGGCGGCGTGTGGGGTTCGACGAGAGGGACCCGAGCAAACCGGTCCCCCGCAACAAAGCACCATGAAGACCCTCGATATCTGCATGTTCGGCCTGCTACTCACCGCGCTCGCGGTGGCCCCTGCCTGCGACGACAACGACGACGGCGACGACGACGGCGCGGACAACGGCAACGACGACGACGACGACAACGGCGAAGCAGGCGGCGAAGCAGGCGGCGAAGCAGGCGGCGAAGCCGGCGGCGAGGAAGGTGGCGAAGCAGGCGGCGAAGCAGGCGGCGAAGCCGGCGGCGAGGAAGGCGGCGAGGAAGGCGGCGGCGGCGGTGCGGTCGGCGATCAGTGCATGGCCGACAGCGACTGCGCGGACGATGCGTGCATCTTCGCGGGCGACGCGGACTATGGCTTTTGCAGTACGGTCTGCGACAGCTTCGCGGACTGCCCGTCGTTCTGGGAGTGCGCTCCCGTCGGCAACGCGTCGGCGAACTACTGCTTGCCGGGCGAGTGATCGTCGCGCTCGACGAGGAAGCGCTCGATGCTCAGATCGAGGCGACTCGCGACCAGGCCCATGAGCTGATCGAAGTCGCGACGACCGAGCGACAGCTTCGCCTGCAACGATCGGCGCGTGCCGGCGAGCAGCGTCTCGCGGGTCTTCACGATCCGTCGTGCGGCGCTCGAGCGATGGATCCGCAACAGCCCGCCGAGCTCGTCGATGGACAGCCCATGCAGGTAGTGCAGGCGCAATAGGTTGCGCTCGGCGGGCTCGAGCTCGCCGAGCGCGGTCGCGAACGCAGCGGCAAACTGCTCGCGATACTGCTGCTTGAGCGCACCGAGCTCCGGCCCGGTCGCCGACGCCTCGATCCGGAGCAGCTCGTCGTCGTCGGCGAGCGCATGGCGACGCTCCGCTCGCATCGATGACAACGCCTCACGCACCGCGACGACGCGGACCCAGGTGCCGAGATCACCCTGACCGGTGTAGTGCGCGAGCTTCGGCGGACCGTCGTCATCCGCGACGAGCAGCTTGGTCCGCACGCGCTGCTTGATTTCCTCGACAAAGGCCGGCGATGACTCGACGCGACCGATCGCCCCACCGAGCGACGCGATGTGATCGCGCTCGAAGATCGCGATCGCCGGCGCATGCCCGAGCCGGCACGCGAGCCCGAGGTGGAGCTGCACGGCGTGCATGCGCGCGAGCACGTCGGGCAGCGCGGCATCATCGGTGCCATCGGGCACGCAGCGCGCGAGCTCGGCCCACAGTGCGGCGCGATGCGGCACGCCCTTGGGCCAGCGATCGTCGAGCGTGGCCGCGATCGCATCGATCGCGATCTTCAGCCGCGCGCGCTGATCGTCGTCGGGCGCGCCGAGCCATGCATCCGCAAACGCCTGCACCGGGTCGTCCTGCGTGGGGCGATCGTCGGTGCCGGACACCGGCCGTATCATAGCGCGCGCCCACGCCGAGCAACGTCGTCATGCGAGACTCCCACCGGCCGCTGTCCGAAGAACGCGTGGCGGCGTGGCTGCACGGTGAGCTGCCCGCGGACGAGCACGCGGCGGTCGAGGCCGCGATCGATCGCGATCCGCAGTGGCTGCGGATCGTCGCGTTGCTCGCTGGGCGCGACGCAGGTCCTTCACCGACGCCGGCGTCGGAAGACGACGATGTCGTCGCGGTCGTCGAGCGCGAGCACGCGGCGCGGCTGCGACCAGGTGCGCCCGTCGGACGCTACGAGATCGAAGCGCCGCTCGGTCGCGGTGGCATGGGTGTCGTGTACGCGGCGCGGGATCCCGAGCTCGCGCGCATGGTCGCGCTGAAGCTTCTGCGCAGCGTGGAGCCCGAGCGGCAGAAGCGACTCGTCGCCGAGGCGCGGGCGCTCGCGCGACTGAGCCATCGCAACGTCATCACCATCTACGACACCGGCACGTGGCAGCGGCGGGTGTTCGTCGCGATGGAGCTGCTCACCGGTCCGACCCTGCTCGCGTGGCGATGCGCGGCGACTCGCGACTGGCGCGAGGTGGTGCGCGTGTTCGTGCAGGCCGGACGCGGGTTGGTCGCGGCGCATGCAGCGGGGATCGTGCACCGCGACTTCAAGCCGGCGAACGTCGTCGTCGCAGATGATGGCCGCGTGGTGGTGCTCGACTTCGGGCTTGCGCGGCAAGCCGACGACGAGGACGAGGCGTCGGGGCCCGACGATGCGAACGATCGCGATGCGACGCAGGTCGGTGGCGGCACGCCGGCCTACATGGCGCCCGAGCAGCGCCGCGGCGAGGTCTGCGATGCGCAGGCGGATCAGTACGCGTTCTGCGTCGCCCTGTTCGAGGCGTTGCGCGGCAAGCTGCCGGTGGGTGAGACGCCGCCGCGACACGACGCGGCGACGGCCTCGGTGCCGCGATCTGTCACGCGGGTGATCGCGCGTGGGCTCGAGGAGGATCCGCGCGCGCGCCATCCATCGATGCAGGTGCTGTGCGATGCGCTCGAGCTCGCGACGCGGCGGCCGAGCGCGTGGCCGAAGCTCGCGGTAGGCCTCGGTGTCGTGGCGATCGGTTCGTTCGTCTGGCTGCGAGATCGGCAGCCCGAGTGTCGCGGCGCCGGGGTGATGGCTGCGACGTTCGACGATACGCGCGCGAGCGAGGTGCGGCGGGCGATCGAGGCGACGGCGCGGCCGTGGAGCGATCGCGTTGCGAGCGAGGTCGATGCGGGGCTGCGAGGATTCGCGCAGGCATGGATCGCGGAGCACACCGTTGCCTGCGAGACGCGCGAGCAATCGGCGGAGGATCTCGATCTGCGCATGCGGTGCCTCGATCGGCGCCGCCGATCACTCGGGGCCGTCGCAGGTGTGCTCGCATCGGCGGATGCAGAGGTCGCGCTGCACGCGGTGCAGGCGGTGGATGCACTGCCGCCGATTGCGGGGTGTCGCGATCTCGAGGCGTTGCGCGCACCGATCGCGGCACCGGCGGATCGCGTGGCCGTCGATGCGCTGCACGATCGCCTGGCGCGCGTCGAGGCGCTGCGCGAAGCGACGCGCTACGACGAGGCTGCGAAGGAGGCCGAGCTCGCGGTCGCGGCCGCGCTCGCGCTCGGGCATGCACCGAGCGAGGCCGACGCGCGACTCGCTGTGGGCTGGGTCGCGATCGATCGCGGCGATCACGAAGGTGCCCAGCGGGAGCTGCGTGCCGCGCTCGATGCTGCCCAGGCCGGGCATCACGACGAGGCGGTCGCGATCGCGTTTCACCGCCTCGCATGGGTCGTCGGCTACAAGCTCGCGCGGCACGACGAAGGTCGTGAGCTCGCCGCGCATGCTGCGGCATGGAGCGAGCGGCTCGGTCGCGCGCCGTATCACGAGCTCGCACGGCTGCGCGCGCTCGGGTGGATCGAGCAGGACGCGGGTGTGCCTGCGGTCGCGCTCGAGCGCTTCGATGCGGCGCTCGCGGTCGCGAAGACCCTACCCGCGGGCGATCCGTTCGCGGCGCAGGAGGTCGCGCTCGTGATGAACGGCATCGGCGCTGCGGCGCATGTCGCCGGCGACAACGAGCGCGCGGCGGCGAGCTTCACTGAGGCCGCAGCGCAGCTCGAGGCGCGGCTCGGTCCGGATCATCCGGATGTCGCGCGCGTGCGCAACAACCTCGCCTCGGTGATGCGCGACGCCGGCAAGGTCGAGCAGGCGCGCGCGCTGTTCGAGCAGAACCTCGTCGTGTTCGAGGCGGCGCATGGGCCAGAGCATCCGGTGATCGGGCAGACGTTGGTGAACCTCGCGGTCGCGGAGATCGATCTCGGCGATGACGAGAGCGCGGAGCGCCACGCGAAGCGTGCGAAGGACGTGTTCACTGCGGCGCACGGTGCCGAGCATCCGTTGGTCGCGAAGGCGCTGACGATCCGTGCGGATGCACGGATCCAGCTCGATCGCCCGCGCGAGGCGATCGAGGATCTGACGGTCGCGCTCGACCTCGAGATGCGGACGCTCGGCGTAGAGCACCCGAGCGTCGCGATCATCGAGTCGAACCTCGGCGGTGCGTACTACGCGTTGGATCAATTCGAGGAAGCGGCGGTGCACCAAGCGCGGTCGCTGGAGATCCTGGAAAAGACGCTCGGTGCGGAGCATCCGAACGTCGGATTCGTGCTGGTGTCACTCGGGCTGACGCGGCGCGATCAAGGGCGGACGATCGAGGCGCTCGCGCTGTTCGATCGCGCGGTGATGCAGGCGGGACCGATGTCGCTGCCGAACGCGCTGACGCGCAAGGGCGAGGTGTTGATCGATCTCGATCGCGAGCGCGAGGCGATCACGGTGCTCGAGCGGGCGCGGGAGCTGCAGCGGGGGATCGAGACCGATCCGGGGTTGGTCGGGGATACGTGCTTCGCGTTGGCGCAGGCGAGGTGGGCGATCGGCGAGCGCGGTGCTGCGGACGAGGCGGCGATCGACGCGATCGCGGCGTACGAGGCAGGCGGGTCGGCTGACGAGGTGGCGACAGTGCGGCAGATGGTGCGGCAGATGGTGCGGCAGATGGCGCAGCAGTGGCAGCGCGAGCGCTGATCGGCGCGGCTGATCGGCCTGCCGCGTGCGTCGGCGGACGAACCTCGCTACGATGAGGCGCAATGAAGGCAACACTCCGGCTGCCGCACCGCGCGAGCTACCAGGAATATCTCGCCGTCGAGTGCGCGAGCGAGCATCGTCACGAGCTCATCGACGGTGTGATCGTTGCGATGGCCGGTGGATCCGACGAGCACAACGCGATCGCCGGCCGCTTCGCGATGCTGCTCGGGCTCGGCCTGGCCGACACCTGCCGCTACTTCACGCCCGATCAACGCTTCTGGATCGCGGCCACGGCGCGTGGTCGATACAGCGATGGCTCGATCATCTGCGGCAAGCCCGAGCATCCGCCACACGACGGTCAGGCGACGACGAATCCGATGGTCGTGCTCGAGGTGCTCTCGCCGAGCAGCGAGGGCGACGATCAAGGTGACAAGCGCATCGACTTCCAGTCACTGACGACGCTACAGGCGTACGTCGTCGCGTGTCAGGATCGTCGACGCGTCGAAGTCTACCGCCGTGCGGAGGATCGGAGCTGGGCGCCGGATCCAGAGGTCTACGCCGACGGCGAAGCCTTCGCGCTGCCGAGCACCGCGACGCCGATCGCGGTGGCCGAGATCTACCGCGGTGTCCTCGATCCGAGCGGCAAGTCGCTGCTGCGCTGACGAGGGCGCCACCGCTGCGAAGAGATCTCACGAGCGCGAACCTTCGACCCGCCGACGCGCGCTACAAGCACGACGCGCCGAGCGGGCCGACGCATGCGTTCGCCTGCGAGATCGTCGTCGAGCCGAATGCGCCGCTCGGGAACGTCGCATCGCCGATCGCGAACGCCGCCATGACGACGCCGTCGCTGTCGCGCACGACCGAGACGTCGCTGCCGGTGGTCGCGTAGTCGATCGTCACGGTGTAGCTCTCGCCCTCGGCCCAGCCCGAGGTCGTCGTCATCGTTGGATCGAGCAAGAGCGTCGAGCCGAGCGTGTCGTTGGGGCAGTACACGTCGGCGCCGGTGAGGAGCAAGAAGTCGAGCGCCTGCACGCGCTTGACCGTGATGCCCGCGGGCACAGCGCATCCGAAGAAGTTCTGCTGAATGCGCTTCCACGAGAGCGAGTAGAAATTCGAGTTGTCCTGCGCGCCCCAGACCATACCGATGATGTCGTCGTCATTTTCGTCGTTGGTCACCTCGAGCACGCCTTGCAGCTGCACGTCCTGGAACACGACCGTCTCGCACAGGTGCAGGCCGAAGTCATTGTTGCCGTTCTCGCACGCGACGGTGCCGCCCTGGCTGTACGAGATCGTCGCGTTCGGGGTACCGCCGAGGAAATCGCCTTGGTACAGCGTGCAGTTGTTCTGCAGATCGAACGGTGCGTTGTCGACGACCGTCACGCTGTCCTGGGCTTGGTTCACGCCGTCGTCGACGGTGACCGTGTACGTGACGAAGCCGTCGGGTGACGCGTTCGGATCCTCGGCGCTCGGATCGTCGAGGCCGGCGATCGGCGTCCAGCTATACGTGTAGATGCCGGTGCCGCCGCTGGCGGTCGCATCGAGCAGCACGGGCGCACCCGCGAAGTCCGAGCACGCCGGCGCCGCGATGACCGTCAACGGGGCAGCACAGGTCGAGTCGACGGCATCGCAGACCTCGTCGATGCAGTCGAGCCCGGAGAGGCAATCCTCGCCGGTCTCGCAGGTCGCCCCGCACGCGCCGCCACAATCGAGATCGGTCTCGTCGCCGTTCTCCACACCGTCGTCACACGCGGGCGGCGTGCACGTCATGAGCAGCGGATCGCAGACCTGCGAGATGCAGTCGTCGCCTTCGATACAGCCGAGGCCGTCGTCGCAATCGAGCGGGCACGAGCCGCCACAGTCGACGTCGGTCTCGTCGCCGTTTTGCACACCGTCGTCACAGGCGCGCGAGCTGCAGATGTTCGCGCCCTCGTCGCACGCACCGGAGATGCAGTCGTCGTCGTTGTCGCAGCCTTCGCCATCGTCGCAATCGTCGGGGCACGAGCCGCCGCAGTCGACGTCGGTCTCGTCGCCGTTCTGCGTCGAGTCATCGCACGTCGGAGGCACGCACACGCCGAGATCCTCGTCACACACGCCGGACTCGCAGTCGCCATCGCTGTCGCAGCTCGCACCGTCGTCGCACTGCGGGCACGTGCTGCCGCCGCAATCGACGTCGGACTCCTCGCCGTCGACCATGCCGTTCGTGCAGCTCGGCTCGTCGATGCACGTCATCGTCTTGGCGTCGCACAGCATCGTCGTGCAGTCGTCGTCGCCCTCGCAGCCCTCGCCGACATCGCAGTCGTCGGGACACGAGCCGCCGCAGTCGACGTCGGTCTCGTCGCCGTTCTGCATGCCGTCGCGACACGAGCCACCCGGCCCGCACGTCATCGTCATGGGATCGCAGGACATCGAGTCGCAATCGCCGTCCTCGATGCAGCCCTCGCCGTCGTCGCAGCCGGCCGGGCACGAGCCGCCGCAGTCGACGTCGGTCTCGTCGCCGTTTTGCACACCGTCGTCGCACGTCGCCGGGGGCTCGCACGTGCCGGCGTCGCAGCGGCCGGACTCGCAGTCGTCGTCATCGCTGCAGCCCTCGCCGTCGCCACAGTCCATGCCACACGATCCGCCGCAGTCGATGTCGGTCTCGTCACCGTCCTGCACGCCGTTGTTGCAGGCGTCGGGATCGTCGGTGTCGGTCACGGTCTCGGTGATCGACTCGCTGTCGCTGTCGGTGCCGCCGCCGGTGATCGCGGGGCAGTCGCCATCGTTGACGTCCTGGCCGAGGCCGTCGTCGAGGCACGGGTCGGCGCACCCGCCGATCGCACCGGACAGACCGACGAGAACACCAGCACACACGCGAAATGACGAGACGGTACGCAGGCTCATGGAGCTTGGCAGTCTACAGCAAAGCCGCGCGCGGTCGCGAATCCGCGGCGGTTCGACCTGTCTGTGTGTGTCTGTGCCCCTCGCTACTTGTGCGCCTGCAGCATCTCGATCGATGCCGCGTTCGCCTCTTTGGTCACCCGATACCACTGCTCGCTGCCGCCAGCGCCACTGGGCTCGCCGCCCGCCTTCGGTTGCGGAACCGCGCGGTAGTTCCTCAACTCTTCGCGCATTTGGCCGATCTGTCGGCCGATCTGGTCGTTCTGGCGCATGAGCGTCGGCGCTTTGGTGACGTCTTCGGCGTTGTTCGCAAGGCTGTACTTCAGCGCGATCTCGTTCTCGTTCAGCAACACGTCGGCGGCGTCGATGTCGCCTTGGCGGCTGAGCGCGATCGCGTCGATCGTCGCCGCGGCGGCCCGGGCCCCGACCGCACCGAGCTCGACGTCGGTGCTGCGCATGGCGAGGACCTCGCGGTCGCGGCTGACTGGCATCGCCACGAACCCGCGACGCTCGAGCCGCCCGCTGCCCGCGGCGCGGTCATCGAACGACACGATCGCGTCGAGCAGCTCGAGCGTCGTCCCGGCCTTCGCGGGCGCGACGTCGACCTCGACGAACACCTCCTGTGCCTCGCCTTCGGCGAGCTCGGCGAGCACAATCGTGTAGCTGTGGCCTCCACTCGCCATCCCCAGGTTTGGGGGTGAGTGACCGACGATGCGGCGCAGCGTGACGCCCGGCCCCGTCGAGAGATCGAGCCGCACGTTGCCGGCGATCTGCCGCTGCGCACCGACGAGCTCGGCGATCACGGTCTCGCCGAGCGACTCGCCGTGCTCGACGTGATGGAATTTTCCCCCGGAATCTCGGGCGACCGTGCCGAGCAGCAGCTCGTCGTACTCGAGACCGACGCCGAGCGTCGTGATCGCGAAGCCGGCCATGCGAGCGCTCTCGACCTGACTCGGGATCGTCGACGGATCGTTCGGCACACCGTCACTGACGAGCACGATGCGATCGAGATCGCCGACGGTGGGATTCGCATGGAGCTGCTGCAGCAGCGTACCCAGGCCCGCGGCCATGTCGGTGGTGCCGCGGGCTTCGATCGCATCGATGCGATCGTGCAGGTCGTCGAGATCAGCATCGTCGATCAGCGTCATCGGCTGCACGAGCTGTGCGCGCGAGTCGAACGTGACGATCGTGAGCCGATCGATCGGGCGCAATTCCTCCACCAAGGCGTGTACCGCGGCACGCGCCTGCTCGATCGGATCGCCGGCCATCGAGCCGGAGGTGTCGAGCAACAGGCCGAGGTTCACGCCGATCGTCGCGTCTTGCGGACGAGCGTCCGCGGCGAGGCCGACGCGCACCACGATCGTCGCGGCGATGTCGGCCTCGAGCGCGCTGCGATCCGGCGTGGCGGTCAGCGTGACGAGCTCGGGATCGGCCTTCGGGTCGTCCGCACCGCCGAAGATCGACAGCCAGCCGCCGACGAGCACGAGGGCGAGGACATGGGGAACGAAGCGTCGGGTGCGGGGCATGACGATTGGGTGGAAACGCCGGGGTGCACGGTTCGGTCTTGCCCCACGGCGGGGTGGTGACGCGGGCGTTACACGGCCGCAGCGGAGGAAGTTCCGGCGATCCGAGGCCGATGCGTCACAAACCCCACGGCGGCTGCATCATCCGGCGGCAATGCGCCGCCTTCCCCTGTTCGTCGCCTCGTTGTTCGTTGCCCTCCTCGCCGGATCCGCGCCGGCCACCGCCGCGGTCCCGAAGGCAAAGCCCGCTGCTGCACCGGCCGCGACCGCGCTGCAGCTCGGGTCGTTGAGCAAGACCCAGCTGAAGGCGAAGATCGCGGAAGCGAAGATCGCCGAGCCCACCAGGTTGTTCGAGCCGCTCGAGGGCGACGAGATCCCCGAGATGCCGGGCGACAAGACGACCAATGGTTTCAAGCTCGAGTACCGCGGCATAAAGGCGACTGCGTACGACGATGCCGACAAGGCCGACGAAGTCGCGGTGTGGATCGCCGTCGTGCGTCCGACGGCGAGCGGCTACACCAAGTCCGTGCATCGTGTCGGCACGCCGATGGTGCTGTCCGCCGAGCACCCGGGCGCGGTCGATGGCGCGACCACGCTCTTCGCCGGCGATCGATCGCCGATGTTGCTCGTGAGCGCGGCAATCGAGGACGACGGTGGTAACAGCGCGCAGTGGATGGCGGAGCTGGACGTGCTCCTCGATCAGGCGATCGCGGCGGCGAAGGTGATGCGCGAGCCGGACGACGACCCGCTCGACGTGCTGCACGGGACGATCGAGCTCGGTCGCATCATGCTCGGCGCGGATCCCGGGCGACCCGACGTCGGCTTCCGGAAGATCAAGACGACGGAGTGGGACATGTTGTGGGACCTCGACCCGACGATCGACGCTTCGCGCGCCACTGCCAGCCCCGACCCGCACGCCGTGACGAAGGCACCGGCGCCGCCGCGATTCGTCTACAAGCTCGCAATCTCCACCAAGGTCGGCACTGGCCGCTACGCGATGCGCTTCGACGTACCCGCTGCGCCGGGTCGCAAGGCGCGACGCGTCGTGAAGGTCGATCTGAACGAGCTGCTCGTCGTGACGCCGCCGAGCGATCTCGCAGCCGGCAACGACAAGAACTACTTCGTGCGGGTGTGCATCGCCCAAAACGGCGTCGCGGGCACGAACATCGACCAACCAGCCACACCGAGCTGCGTCACCAAGAAGATCTCGTGGGCGCACTCGGCCGCGAGCTGGGAGGATCTGAAATTCTACCGCCGCGTGCGCCAGGGCTCGACGACGGTGAGCGTGTTCTCGTGGTGGACCCGCGACTCGGGCAGCGAGTTCAAGTTTCTCGACCTCGATGTCGGCGAGCTCGGGTTCGTGAAGGTCGAGACGGACGTGGTGAAAGCGCCGGTGGGCCTCACCCGCGTGATCACCGGTGACGGCGAGGGCGGCGGGTCGTGGAACTGGCAGTGCTACTCGTGTGGGTTTCCGAGCGGTGCAGCGATCGGAAAGCTGAAGATGACGATCCGGCACTGATCGGCGCTCAGGCAGCGCCTCACAGATCCAGATCCAACCGGATCACCTCTGGCCCTTCCCCCGTCGGGTTCGGCACCCGCTGCACCCGGACTTTCTCGTGCGGCGTCCGACCGACCGTGTCGCCGGTCGGGAGCTGCTTGTTCGGATCCATCAGCATCCAGCGCGCGAGGCCGACGATGAAATCCATCGCTGCTTTGCCACCCTGCGACGCCGTCACGAAGAACTCCTCGCGGCCGTAACGCACCAGCCCGTGGGTCAGCATCGACATCCTCTCGTCGGGCTCCGGGGCGC
>Ga0105048_10005382_pt1 | contig 20687 bp, 20 predicted proteins | sample MAT05_FD_78382 | JGI IMG/M metagenome (GOLD analysis project Ga0105048, IMG submission 78382) | Freshwater microbial communities from Lake Fryxell liftoff mats and glacier meltwater in Antarctica - MAT-05 | ecosystem: Environmental > Aquatic > Freshwater > Ice > Liftoff microbial mat | place...
CTCCACTGCCAGGCCTTTGCGCGCGGCGGCCACGCGCAACTGGGCCTGCAAATCAGTCGCCTGCAAACGCGCCAGGCTGATGGCATCGGCCGGCAAGGCTGCCGGGGGCCGGGTCAGGATGGTCTGCAGACGCTTCAGGTGTTCACGCTGCAGGTTGCGCCGCATGGGCTCGATGGCTTTGCCCGTCTTCAACTCGCTCCACACCGCTGCCTGGACGGTGGTGTAAACCTCGTTGAGCGACATCGCACCGCGCTGCTCAGTCGCTGGCAACAACAGCGGCAGTTCCAGCACGCGGCGCGCGACGCCAGCGTCCAGCAAGCGGTCCAGCGCAGCAGTCTGCAACGCCAACACGGTTTGCGGTATCGAGATCAACGGGCGGTTGAAGTCGACGTAATCGGGCGTCAGGCTGGCCAGGAACTCGGGCTTGAAGCGGAAGCTGTCGACCGCAAAGATCTGCTCGCTCACCATCTGCAAGGCTTTGCGTTGCAGGGCCGGCTCGACGGGCTTGAAACCCGCGCGGCCCGTGCCCTGAATGTCGCGCTCGGCGTACATGCCGCCCACGTACTTGGCGGCCATGGCCGGCGCACGTGCCATCTGGCGCAGTCCCTCCAACAAGCTGCGGCGCAGGCGCAAGGCATCGTCGCCAGGCTGCACACCGCGCGCTTGCACCCGCGCCCACAACTCCTTGGACAAGGCAATGCGGCGTTGGGCGTAGGCCAGCGAGTCCTCGCCCTGGTCGAACAGGTTCACGCGCGGATCGAAGCCATCGGCGCCGCCGAAGCTGCTGGCATCCGCGTCATCGGCAAAAGCCAAGGCCTTGTCGGTGCGGCCGCGTTCGGCAATCGCTTTCAGGCCAGCGACCTCCTGCCCAGCGTCGAAAGGCGTGTAGGCGTATTCGATGGCCCAGTAGTCGTAGGCGCCCAGCGTGGTCATGTTGGCTTCGCGTCTGGGCTCTCCGGCCAGTGACAGGTTGAACGGGTTGTAGTCCATCACCGAGTTGGAGATGCCACGCTGCTGCGCCACGGCCCTGTCCTTCAGCTGCTCGGGGGTCACGGTGTTGGAGGCAATGAAGTTGTGGCGCATGCCCAGGGTGTGGCCCACCTCGTGGGAAATCACGTCTTTCACATAGGCCTGGGCATAGGCGTCGGCCTCAGGGCTTTCCGGGTCCAGGTCACCACGGGCGGTCATCAGCTCCAGGGCGAATCCCAGCTCATTGGCGCCCTCGGCTGCGTAGGTGCACTGCTCGTAGCCGTTCAGGGCCTCCATGGCGCTGCGCCACGCGGGCTTGACGCCGCCGGCAATCTCCAGCGCAACGTCTTCGCGCACCGATCGGCGGGCACCTCGGCCAAAGACGTCGCTCATGCCGATGTCGGCATCGAGAATTTCACCCGTGCGTGGGTCGCTGTGGCTGGGGCCGATGGCAAAGCCCACGTCGGCACCCACAAACCAGCGCACCGAGGCATGGCCGGCGTCCATGTTATCGAAGGTGGCGTCGTCAGGCTGCTGTCGAGCGACCAGGGCACCCTTGAAGCCGATGCGCTCGAAGGCCTTGTTCCATTCCAGGATGCCGGCCTCCACCGAGGCGCGGTAGCGCTTGGGGATGTTGCGGTCGAGCCAGAAGGTGATGGGTGTAACGGGTTCGGACATCGCGGCTTGCGGGTCTTTTTTCTCCAGCCGCCAGCGCTTGACGTTGTTGACCCGGTTGACGGACTTCAGGTCGTCAGACAGGTCGGTGTAGCTGTCGGTGAAGAAGCCCACCCGCGGGTCTGCCGCACGGGTCGTCATGGGCTGTTGGGGCAGCTCGCGCAGGCTGTAGACGAAGCCCACGAACAGGCTGCGGGCGTCAGGCGTGGTGCTGGGCGGCGGGGTCATCGGCGGCGCTGGCGCGCCGGGCGCCAGTAGCGGCGGTGCGCTCAAGCGCGGCACGGCGTAATGCAGCTTGGTGGACAAGGTGGTGAGGCCCGCTTCGGCCCGTGTTGATTCGAAATAGGAATTGCTGCGGTCCAACGCAAAGGGCATGCGGTAAGCCGCTTCCAAGCGGGTGCTGTAGCCGGCAATGTCGCCCAACAAGAACGACGCGTCGATCAAGATCGACTTGCGCTCCGGGTGCGCGGCGCTGCCCACGGCGGCTGAGCCGATCAGGCTGTCGCTGAAACCTTCGCTGACAGCGCGGCTGGCTGCCGGGTCACGGTCGCCCCTGAAACCCATCTGCCGCGCCAGCAGCTGTACCTGCGAGCCGACCCTGCGGAACTCGACCATCCAACGTGGCCCCATCTGGCTGCCGTACAGCCCGCGCTCGCCCACCGACTGGGTGATGTTCACCGAGAACAACAGTGGCTTGTTCAATCGCTCGGGCGCGATCTCCAGCCAGACCTTTTCGTCCTTGCGCCACAGCGGCACGAAGCCGTCTTGGCGCGTGGCGTCCTTGATGACGTCGGCAAAAGGCCGCGGCGCGGCGGGGTCAGGGCGCGCGGCTGCAGCACCCGGCACCGACGGCGGCACGATGGCCACTGGCGTGGCGCCAGCGGCAGGCGCCGTGCCTGCGGCTGCAACCACGACCGCCGGCACCGCTGCAGTGACGACCGCCGGCCCGGCTGCAGTGACGACCGCCGGCCCGGCTGCAGTGACGACCGCCGGCCCGGCTGTAGCAGCCGGGGCTGCTGCAGCTGCAGTTGGCACAGCCTTGGGTGCCGGCGCGGTGCCGGTGGTGGCGCAGCCGCCCAGGGTGATCAACGCCGCTGTGGCGGCGGCAACGGTGGCCAGGCGGCCAGGGAATCGGCGGGAGGATCGGCGAAGCGATCGGCCAAGGGATCGGCCGGCGGATCGGCCGGCGGTTGCGCCGGGCAGGGAGTCATCCGGAGCAGTGGTGACGGAGAGGACAAGGTTGATGCAAGCGTTGTTCGGCGATGCCATGGTCGGGGTGAGTGGGAACACAAAAGCCGCGGATTCTGCGCGCGCGACGTCGCTGGCACGGTCTGATCAACCCCACATCAGCACCCAAGAAGCGCCGGCCTTGCGATCAACCCTGGCTTTTGTGCACTGTGCCGCAGCCCCGGCTCCTAGGATTCGTTCCCTTGGTCGGGCTTGTCTGCGCTCAGAGCGGAGAGCCCGCCCGCCCCCTGCGTGCCCAGCCGCCAGTTTGTTTGTCCACTCCCTTGATCTTGACCGCTGCACGATGAGTTACGCCTTGTTCGCGTAGTAGTCGAGGATGGCGGCACTCGACGCGACCTTGCCCAGGCTTTGTGGAATCAGCTTGCCCAGCTCCAACGTGATCAGTTCAGCCAGCTCTTGCGAGCGCTCGCGCATCAGGCCTGCAGCGCGTGACAGGACGGTCTGACGCTGGGCAAAACTTTTGTTGCGCCAGACTTGCCGGAAGCACTCTTGCGCGGCTTTCAGCTTGAATTTGAGGTCCTTGTCGCTGATCTCGCAGAAGATCTTCAGGACTTTGCCGTCACAGGGATTGGTGCTTTGCTAGGCCAGGCTGTCTCCGCCGTGCCTCCGCCGTGACTCCGCCGTGCCTCCGCCGTGTTTAAGGCTGGTCGAGCCTGCACACCACGCCCAGGGCGCGCCGGTGCCATGCGCAGGTCACGCGATGCGTAGGACAGAACCTAGGGCCGGCTAGCGAGCGCCTTGTGACCAGCTCCTTTTTGCCAGCTACTTTTTTGCCAGCTACTTTTTTGCCAGCTCTTTTTTAACAGCCCCTTTTCAACAGCGCCCGGCATGAACGCCGGCAGATGATGGCGCTCCACCAGACCCGGATCCGTCCGCAAGTCATGGCACTCGGGTTTGTCCCCAGTTTTCGACTTCCAGCCGGGCCAGTCGTTGCGGTTGTCCGGTGATAACCTTCTACACACATTGCAAAGAAGGTTGTCATGTCGTCGAGCGCGGAGTTTTGCATCTTCCTGGTGGGTACTGCCGCTTTAAACGATCATGCGCTGTTCAAACACCTGCAAGCCAAATATGCGGTTCACCGCATGGCCGATGCTGCGGATGTCGAACGCATGGCGGCCCAGCACCGTCCCGACGTGGTCGTGTGTGAGCAGCAGTTGGACGGCGGGCGCGGCGTGGACCTGCTTCACCATTTGCGCTTTGCGCAGCCCCACGCCGTGCGCGTGCTGGTTCTGCAAAACGCGCGACGGGAAGAGATGGTGCGGGCCATCAACGATGCCGCCGTCTACCATGTCATTTCGCCGCCGTTCGAGCCCGAGCAGTTGGCGCTGATCCTCAAGCGTGCACTGGAAAGCAGGGAGCTCTCGCGCATCCATCGCTACCTTAGCCGCGAGCTGAAGTTGGCCGACGACGTCATCCGGCACGAAAACGACTCGATGACGCGGGCGCTGCAGGAGACTTATCAGTTCGACAAGCTGGTCTTCGTCAGCGACAAGATGGCCCAGGTCTGCAACCTGGCGCGCAAGGCCGCCGCCACCGAGCTGCCGGTGCTGATCGAGGGCGAGACGGGCACGGGCAAGGAGCTGATGGCCAAGGCCATACACATGTTCAGCAGCCGACACAAGGAAATCTTCCTGGCGCAGAACTGCGGCGCCATCGCCGACGAACTGTTGCTCTCCGAACTGTTCGGCCACAAGCGCGGCGGCTTCACCGGTGCAATCAGCGACCGGCTGGGCTTGTTTGTCGCGGCCGACAAGGGCACGGTGTTTCTGGACGAAATCGCCGACATCTCGCCGATGGTGCAGGTCAGCCTGTTGCGCTTCTTGCAGGACGGCGAGGTCAAGGCGGTCGGCAGTGACCGCACCAAACCGACCGATGTGCGCATCATCGCGGCGAGCAACCGGCCCTTGAGTCAGCTGGTCGAGGAGGGCCGGTTCCGCCGTGACCTGTACTACCGGCTCAAGGGTTTCGAGATCGCAATCCCGCCCTTGCGGGAGCGCCCGGAAGACATCCCTGTTTTGATCGACTACCTCATCAAGAAGTACGGCCAGATTTTCGGCCGCAACATCCCTGGCGTGGCCAGTCAGGCACAGCAACGGTTGCGCTCGTATGCCTTTCCGGGCAATGTGCGTGAATTGGAGAATGAAATCCGGCGGACGGTGGCAACGGTGGAAAACGGCCAGTTCATCACCGTTCAGCATCTGTCCGCCGAGATCGCGCGCGCCCAGCCGCGCCTGGAGCGCCGAACCACGCAGCCCGTCGCATTGGACGGGCGCAGCCTGAAGGACCGGGTCGAACAGCTCGAGGTGGCGCTGGTGCGTGAAGCATTGGAACTTCATCAAGGGAACCACACACGCGCCGCCGAAGAGCTGGGGCTGTCACGCGTGGGGCTGGGCAACAAACTCAAGCGCTACGATATCGTGCGTGCAGACAACCCGCGGAACCCCTGAGCGCTGGCCGGAGACTCATCGTGAAACCAGACGACACCGACCCCGACAAATCTTCGCCCAGCGATGACGCGCCTGCTGCCTTCGTGCGCGGCTTGCTCTCGCCCAAGCGCCCGCTTGGCGGCTACCGCGAGCTGGGCACCACACCTCTGGCGCGCCAACTGAACCTTCCTGACGAGCAGCTGGGCGGCCATTGGTGCAGCCGCTGCCAAGGCATCTGGTATGGCTGCATGCTCGAAGTGCAATGCCCCGTCTGTGGTCATCGCGGCGGTTGACGCGTTTGTCCTAGACCGGCCGGCCGAAGGCCATTGAAGGCTGTCAACTTGCTTTGCAGTTTTGGCGCTGTGCAAACTTTCTTTGCAGCTCAGGTCGCTCCCTTGTTCGGCCCCCGCCCACCCGCGCACCCTGGAGGATTTAAGGGCTTACCCTATGTCCGCAAAACGTGGCACGGCACGTGCAAATGGTTGAGGGTGCAAACCAGGCTTACGCCTGAAAACTTTGGGTGTGACGCATCGCGGCATTGCCCTATCTCTTTCACTGACAGCGGAGAACACTTCAATGGCCAATCTTCTCTGGTTGCAAGGCGGCGCCTGTTCGGGCAACACCATGTCGTTCCTGAATGCCGAGGAACCGAGCGCCTGTGACCTGGTTACTGACTTCGGCATCAACGTGCTGTGGCACCCTTCACTGGGTGTGGAACTGGGTGACAACCTGCAGAAGATGCTGCGCGACTGCGTCTCCGGCGCCATACCGCTGGACATCTTCGTGTTCGAAGGCAGCGTGGTCAATGCGCCCAGCGGCACCGGCGAATGGAACCGCTTTGCCGGGCGGCCGATGAAGGACTGGGTGAAGGAGCTCTGCAATGCGGCGAAGTTCGTAGTGGCTATCGGCGACTGCGCCACCTACGGCGGTATCCCGGCGATGGCCCCCAACCCCAGTCAGTCCGAAGGGCTGCAATTCCTCAAGCGTGCGCACGGCGGCTTTCTCGGCAAGAGTTGGATGTCGAAGTCGGGCCTGCCGGTGATCAACGTGCCGGGCTGCCCAGCCCACCCCGACTGGATCACGCAGATCGTCGTGGCCGTGGCCACGGGCCGCGCCGGCGACATCAGCTTGGACGAGTTCCAGCGTCCCAAGACCTTCTTCCAGAGCTTCGTACAGACGGGCTGCACGCGCAACATGCACTTTGCGTACAAGGTGTCGGCCACGGCATTCGGCCAGCGCAAGGGCTGTCTGTTTTATGACCTGGGGTGCCGCGGCCCGATGACACATGCGCCCTGCAACCGGATCCTCTGGAACCGGCAGTCCTCGAAAACACGCGCTGGGATGCCATGCATGGGATGCACCGAGCCGGAATTCCCGTTCTTCGACCTGATGCCCGGCACCGTGTTCAAAACCCAGACCGTGATGGGCGTGCCCAAGGAGCTTCCTGCAGGGGTTGACAAGCGCGGCTATATCGCGCTGACCGGGGCGGCCAAGAATGCGGCGCCGAGGTGGGCCGAAGAAGACATGTTCGTGGTCTGAAGTCGCTTTAAAAACAAACAGGAGATACGGGTGAACCACTCAGTCAATTCATTGCTCCAGTCGGCACTACGGTCCCTGCTGTGCGTCGCTTTGGTCGGCGCACCGTTGGCCGTGTTGGCCCACACGGGTGAGGTCGGGCACGACCACGGCGCGTTACAGGCCTGGATGCAAGGTTTCGCCCATCCCTTCACTGGGTGGGACCACCTTGTTGCCATGCTCGCCGTGGGTGTGTGGAGTGCCTTGGCTGTGCGCCGGGCATGGCTTGTGCCAGCCGTGTTTGTTGGTGCATTGGCCCTTGGAGCGGCTTTGGGAGTTTCTGGGCTTCAGTTTGCTGCCGTTGAGCCCATGATCGCGACCTCGTTGGTGGTGCTGGGCCTGCTGGTTGCCAGCCGGAGGTCGGTGCCCTTGCTCGTGGGCTGCTCAATAGCCGGCGTCTTTGCACTTTTTCATGGCGCGGCGCACGGGCAGGAGCTGGCTGGACAGCAAGCCGGCTACGCCTTGCTTGGCATGGTCTTGGCGACGGCTTTGCTCCATCTTTGTGGTCTGGCGCTCGGTTACGCACTGCGCAGCCGCCATGCATGGGCGACCCGAACCACTGGCGCAGCCACTGCGGCGCTGGGCCTGACCCTGCTGCTGCCGGCGATCGCGTCAGCGATGGGCTGAGCCCGGCTCCGCGTCGACCTCGAACCGAACGAACGCGCCGTTGTCGGCGCTCCCACTGCAACATCTTTCTGGAGACATGATGTCCACCATTCAAACTCTCGATATCTCGCCTGTCGGGCGCGTCGAAGGCGACCTCGACATTCGCGTTGACATTCAGGACGGCTATGTCGTCAATGCCTGGACGCAGGCCGAGTTGTTCCGCGGTTTCGAGGTCATCCTTCGCGACAAAGACCCGCAGGCCGGCTTGGTGGTCACCCCGCGCGCTTGCGGCATCTGTGGTGCTTCGCACCTGACCTGCGCCGCGTGGGCGCTCGATACGGCCTGGCAGACCGAAGTGCCGCGCAACGCGATCCTGGCGCGCAATCTGGGCCAATTGGTCGAAAGCCTGCAAAGCCAGCCGCGTTACTTTTACGGCCTGTACGCCATCGACCTGACAAACAAAAAGTACAAACAAAGCAAGTACTTTGAGGAGGCCTGCAAACGCTTTGCGCCTTTCACTGGCTCATCCTACGAACAGGGCGTCACCATCTCGGGCAAGCCGGTGGAGATTTACGCGTTGCTCGGTGGCCAGTGGCCGCATTCCAGCTACATGGTGCCGGGCGGCGTGATGTGCGCCCCGACCTTGACGGACGTGACTCGCGCCTGGGCCATTCTTGAGTACTTCAAGAAAAACTGGCTCGAGTCGATGTGGCTGGGCTGTTCGCTTGAGCGCTACGAGCAGATCAAGAGTTACGACGACTTCATGGTGTGGCTCGATGAGTCGCCCGCACACGCCAACTCCGACCTGGGCTTTTATTGGAAGATGGGCCTGGACGTGGGGCTGGACAAATACGGCGCAGGTGTTGGCAAGTACATCAGCTGGGGCTACCTGCCGCACGAAGACAAGTACCAAAAGCCCACCATCGACGGGCGCAATGCCGCCGTGATCATGAAGGGCGGGGTCTATGACTCTGCCTCCGACACGCATACGGCGATGGACCAGAAATTCGTGCGCGAGAACCTGAGCCACGGCTGGTATGACGAAGGCACGGCCGACTTCCACCCTTTCGACCGCACCACCAAGCCAGTCCAGAAGAACACCATCGACCATGCCGGCAAGTACAGCTGGTCATCGGCCGTCAGCCATTCCGATTTCGGCCGCCTGGAGGCCGGCCCCTTCGCGCGGCAACTGATCGCCGGCGGCAGGCATGGCGAGGCTTGGCAGCACTACGACCCGTTGGTCCTGGACATGTTCAAGAAGATGGGCGGCGCCAGCGTCCACCTTCGGCAGATCGCACGCATGCACGAGACCATCAAAATCTATCGCCAAGCCGAACACTGCCTGCGTGAGTTCCGCCTCAACGACCCCTGGTACATCAAGCCGCGCGAGCGTGACGGCCGCGGCTGGGGCGCCACCGAAGCCATCCGCGGCGCGTTGTGCCACTGGATCGAGGTGAAGGACGGCAAGATCAAGAACTATCAGATCATCGCCCCCACCACCTGGAACGTGGGCCCGCGTGACGGCGCACATGTGCGCGGTCCGATTGAGGAGGCCTTGATCGGCACGCCGATCGCCGATGCTGGCGATCCGGTCGAGGTCGGCCACGTGGCGCGCTCGTTCGATTCGTGCCTAGTGTGCACGGTGCACGCACACGATGCCAAGTCAGGCCAGGAACTCGCACGTTTCAGGACGGCTTGACGCAATAATGGTCGGTCATGCCGATGACCCCGACATTCCTCTGAGTTTCGGCACAGCACGCAGCAGACCCAGGAGACAGTGACCATGCCAATGGACCCCGACGGCAGCATTCGCACAAAAATGACCCGACTGATGGCTGACGGTCTGAAGACACAGACCGCGCCATTCCCGTACACGACCGAAGAGTTCACCGAAGTGGTGAATCAATGTGGTGACCTGGACGAAAATGACATCGTCGGAAAGATGGTGCTCACCGGCTGGATCGACCACCCCGAGGGCGAAGACAACATGCGCTGCCAGGAGTGCATGTATTACTTGGTGCACCGAAAATGGTGCGACTTGCCTGAATTGGACCTGCCTGCCGAGCCGGAATGGTGGTGCCGTCTTTGGCGCATCTGAAATTGCAAGCTGACTTCTCACGTTGTGGCTCACGTTGATGGCTCACGTTGATGGCGGACGTTGATGGCGGACGCCGAAGTCCTTCGCGACATCGAGCAGTTTCTGGCGCATGGGCCGCCCACCGAATGGACGCAGCGTGCCTACTCCGCCGAGGAAGTTTCAGGCGTTGTACAGGCGCTTGCGCTGTTGCCGGTCGATGACCTGGCAGGCCGTTTGATCACAGCGGGCTTCACGCTTGCCCCCTATGTGGACCCGGGCGATGTTGACGGCATCGAACAGTCGTGCGCCACCTGCATGTACTTCGAGCGCCACCGCGGCCTGTGCGATCTGCCCGAGCTGATGTTGCCGGTCAAGGCGGAGTGGTCTTGCATCCTCTGGCGGATCTGAACGCTGCCCCGATGCAGGTGGTGGTTGGCTGCGGCAACCTCAATCGCAGCGATGATGGTGTTGGCGTCTGCGTCATCCAGCGCCTGCGTGCACACTTCGGTGATGCCCTGCCGCCTGGCGTGAAGCTGTTCGACGCTGGCACCGCGGGTATGGAAGTGATGTTCCAGGCGCGCGGCGCAAGCAGCCTGATCATCATCGATGCCTGCCGCTCGGGCAGCGAACCTGGCGCCGTGTTCTGCCTGCCGGGCAGCGAAATCGATGCCGCCCACCAACCCTCCTACACGCTACACGACTTCCGTTGGGACCATGCGGTGTATGCTGGTCGACGGATCTTTGGCGACGCATTCCCGAGCGACCTGGAGGTTTACCTGGTCGAAGCAGAGTCCCTGGATTACGGCACCGAGCTGACGCCAAGTGTGGTCAAGGCTGCCGATAAGGTCTGTGCGCTGGTAGCCGCGCGCATCCGCCAGGGGCCTTCGTGGCCAGCGCCAGGGCGTGAGCAGGCCGGCGCATGACCTACCACGTGCAGGTCGGCGACGGCCGGGTGATGGTGCCGAGGGCCACTCACGATCTGTACCTGGCAGGCGCAGTGGCGGCCGCGCTCGTCGAGCGAGAAGGGCAGGTGTTCCTAGTGCCGCTGAATGGCCCCACGGCTGGCGGCATGTTGCTCAAACAGCGCAACGCAGCGGGCGACCGAGTGCTGCTGGCCACCGAGTTTCTGAACCAGCGCGGCCTCGGCCGTTTCACCCCCGAGCGAGCCTGCCCGGTGCGCTGGGTGGCCGAGGCGGGCGGCTTGCTCATCGAAGGCCTCGGCGATAGCGCACATTGATCCATACGCCTTGATTCACACGACTTAATCCACACACAAGCACTGCAAACCTTCTTTGCAGGTGCAAATCAGGTTGACGCTCCAGCGGCAACGTCGTAAATTGTGGTGTCGGCCATCGTCAGGCCAGGAGCCTTCATTGCAAACCCTATCCCAGTCGCAGCTCGAAGCGGCCTTGAGTGCTGCGCAAGACGCAGACGCCTCGCCGGAAGAGCGCGCCGAAATGTTGATGGAAATTGCCATGGGCTTGCAGCAGCGACCAAAATCGCCGCAGCAACTGGCCGACGCCGTGCAGTTGTATGAGCGCGCCCTGGCGGTAGCGCCCGAAGCGGCCGCGCTGTTGCGCGCGCGCATTGGTGCCCGCATGGGCACGGCGCTGCAGGCGTTGCCTGAGGGCGGCGCCCACAGTCTGGAGCGTGCGCAGACCTGCTTCGCCAACGCCATTCCCGCTTTGCAGGCGCATGGCCACCTCGAAGAGGTTGCCGAGGTGGAACTCAACCAGGGCCTGGTGATGCAGGCCCTGACAGGGCTGGGCCGAGGCCGCATCACCGACGCCATCAGCGCCTATCACCGCTCGCTGCGCACCTTCACGCGCGAGCGCCATCCGCAAGAGTACGCGGTGCTGCACAACAACCTGGCCGTTTGCTACTTGTCCATGCCGGCGACCGATGAGCGTGGCCGCATGCGCGAGGCGCTGGCGGTGCAGTCGTTCGAAGAGGTGCTCAAGGTCATCAACCTGATCGACCATCCGAGCGAGTACGCGATGATCCAGAACAACCTGGGCAACGCGCTGCAGTACGTGAGCAGCAGCCACGTGCTGGAGAACAACCTGCGCGCCCTGGCCGCCTATGACGAAGCGCTGCGGGTGCGCAACCCGCGCGATACACCGCTGGAATACGCCAACACCATCGCCAACAAGGCCAATGTACTGCGCGGCTTGGTGCCCGATTCCGCGGCCGAAGCGGGCGGCAATCGCGGCCCCGGCGACCCTGTGGCCGAGTTCCTGGCTGATCCGCTGTCTGAAGCGCTCGCATTGGTGCGCGAGGCGCAGGCCTTGTTCGACGCTCACGGCGACACCCATAAGGCCTCGATGATGCAGGAAAGTGCCGCCGAAATGGCGGCCGAGCTCGCGCAGCGGCGGGCCCCGCGAGACTGAAATTTTCCTCCTTCTCCCTTCTCCCTTCTTCGCTTCTTTCCTTCCTTCCCTATCCCAACGATTGGAGCATTGCACATGACGTATCTGAGTCTTTTCGGGCTGCTGGCCCTGGCCCTGGTTCTGGCCTTGGCAGCCGGCGCTGCCAGCGGCGTGAAGATCGGCGGTGAAGCGCTTGGCAAAGAACTCGCGGCCATGATGGGCGCGTTCTATGGCCCCACGGCCGTTGTACCAGCGGCCGTTATCGGGCTGTTGATTCTTTATTGGCTTCGCTAAAGGGCTCCACGATGTTCAACATGTTCCTGAACTCGGTGAAGTTGTTCTTCACCGGCCGCCTGTTCCGCGACGGCCGTGCGGCGCTCATCCAGTGGGCCAAGGGCTTTGGCCTGACGCTGCTGCTGCTGGTAGGCATCGGCTGGGCGGTGTCGCCGCTGCTGGGCGTCGTGGTGGCGTCACTGGTCGGCGGGCTGATGCAACCCGTGTTGTTCAAGGACGTCAAGTACGCGTGATTACATGACTGCTCGCGACACGCCTGTTGACCTGAATGCCGCGCAAGCGGAAGCCGCCGATGAATTCAATCGCCGCGTGCAGGAACTGGCGCGGCTGGAAACCTTGGCGCAGGGCTGGGAACCCCAGCAGCAGGGCGTGCTGTCGGCCATCAAGGCCGGTATCGAGCAGCTCAATGCCGAAGCCTTCAAGCGACTCATCCGTGCGCTCAAGGCCGATGCCGCAGCCAGTGCACAACTGCGCGTTGCGGTTCAAGACCCCTTCGTCTACCAGTTGCTGTTGTTCCACGGCTTGTTGAAGGAACCGCTGGAAGCGCGTGTGCGACGCGCCCTCGAAGCAGTGCGGCCTTCGCTGAAAGAGCACGGTGGTGATGTCGAGCTGGTGGCCGTGAAGTTGCCCGACACGGTTGAGGTGCGGCTGGTTGGCTCTTGCCAGTCCTGCCCGTCTTCGGGCGAGACGCTGAGCGAAGGGGTTGAGAAGTCGATCAAGGCCCTGTGCCCTGAGATCACCACCGTCAACCGCGTCAGCCGCGGTGCGCCCGAGGTCACTGCGGATGGCGCGCAAGTGGTTCGCTTTGTCAGCCCCTTCGCGCGCCAGCAAGACGCGGGCTGGGCCGACGTGTGTGCGCTGGCCGACCTGCAAGACGGCGACATTGCCGTGCGAAGCGTGGAAGGCCGGGATGTGCTGCTGTACCGAAACGGCGATACCGTCTCCTGCCTGGACAACGCCTGCGCGCACCTGGGTATGCCGCTGGACGGCGGCCAGGTCGAGGGTGGCACCTTGCGTTGCCCGTTCCACGGCTTCGTCTATCTGCTGGAAACCGGTGAGTGCCTGACGGTGCCCGAAGTGCAGTTGGCCGTGCATGCCGTCAAGGTAGTGGGCCAACGCGTCTCGGTTCGGCTGCGCCGCTGACATGCCTGTAACCAACGGCCGGCGCGCCTGACTGAAACCCGCATGACTGCCACCCCCATGCCTGCCGCCCCCATGACTGCCAACCCCACGGTTGCCGCCCCCATGGTTGGTTCCCCAGCTGCCTCCCCCGTGACCACCACCGCCCACGTGTCGCTGGCCCCTGCTGCGCGCCGCGCACCGGCTGCTGCCGTGCCCTGTGCGCATTTGCTCGACCCACGCGGCGCCCACGTCGTCTTGGGGGCCACCGACGACAGGCTGGGCATGGCCGCGCCGGTCGTGCCGTCGGCGCATGCCATGTTCGGCCCGCGCGGGGTTTGCGCCGGCCCAGACGGATCGTTGTGGGTGTCTGACACAGGGCACCACCGGGTGCTGGGATGGTTCAGCACACCCACGGTCGACAACGCACCCGCCGACATCCTGCTCGGCCAGCCCGCGTTCGACCGCGAAGGCCGCAATGCCGGGGGCAGCGCTTCGGCAGACACCCTGAACGTGCCCACCGGCATTTGCGCCTGCGGGCCGCAAGCTGCCGGCCTGGCAGTGGCCGACGCCTGGAACCACCGCGTGCTGATCTGGCATCAAAGGCCCACCCATTCGAACCAGCGGCCCGATGTGGTGCTCGGCCAGGCCGACTTCGATGGCGGTGAGTCCAACCGCGGCCAGCCCCTGCCGACAGGTGCCACGCTCTTCTGGCCCTACTGTGTGGCTTGGGACGGCTTGCGGCTTTGGGTGGCCGACACCGGCAACCGCCGCGTCTTGATGTGGAACGGCCTGCCTGGGGCGCACGGCACGCCGGCGGATCTGGTTCTGGGGCAAAACGGCTTCGACACCCGCGACGAAAACAACGGCGGCGCCCCTGACGCCCGCAGCATGCGTTGGCCGCACGCCATCACCTTCCCGGCCGCTGGCCTGTGCGTTGCCGATGCCGGCAACAACCGGCTGATGCGCTGGCTGCAGCGCCCCGTGGCGAACAACACGGCGTGCGACGTGCTGGTCGGGCAAGCGGGGGCCCTGCTGGTCGAACACAACCAGGCCAGCTACTACCCCGACGCGGCCTGCCTGAACATGCCCTACGGCGCCGCGGTGGCCGGTGACCTGCTGGTCGTAGCCGACACCGCCAACTCGCGGCTGCTGGCCTGGCAAGTTGACAGCCTGAAAACCCACGGCGTGAACGCGGTGGCACTGGCCGCACAGCCCGACTGGAACAGCAAGGGCGACAACCGCTGGCTGGCTGCTGCCCGCGACAGCGTGTGCTGGCCCTACAGCGTGGCCGTCGGCGCGCCCTGCAACGGCCACGACACGCTGCTGGTGGCTGATTCGGGCAACAACCGCATCTTGCTGTGGTCGCTGCAGTGGTCGCTGGCCGCTGCAGCCGCTGTGGCTGCGGGTTCGCCGTGATGTCGCAAGCCAGCCTGCTCGGTGCCGAGCACATGCGCGTGCGCGGCACAGTGCAGGGCGTCGGCTTTCGGCCGACGGTGTGGCGCATCGCCAGCGAACTGGGCGTGATGGGCTCGGTGGTCAACGACGCGCAGGGTGTGCTGATCATCGCCGTGGCTTCACCCGAGACCATCGACACGCTGGCTCGCCGCATCCACGCCGAAGTGCCGGCCCTGGCCCGCATCGAATCCTTCGAGCGACAGGCCGTGGCGCTGCCGGTGCCCTTGCCAGGCGCCTTCATCATTGAAGCCAGCGGGACTGCCGCAACAGCCACCGCCGCCAGTGCCAAGATCAGCGCCGCGATCACCGCCACCGCCACCGCAACCGCCACCACGGCCGCCAAGACCACCGCCGTGGCCGCCGACGCCGCCACCTGCGCCGACTGCGTGACCGAAATCTTCAACCCTTTCTCGCGCCGCTTCCGCTACCCCCTGACCAACTGCACCCAGTGCGGCCCGCGCCTGAGTTTCATCACCGGCGTGCCCTACGACCGATTGCTCACGACGATGGCCGGCTTTGCCATGTGCCCGGACTGCCAAAGCGAATACGACAACCCGGCCGACCGCCGCTTTCATGCGCAGCCGATTGCCTGCCATGTGTGCGGCCCCAGGCTCACTTTGCAGCGCATGGACGAGCGCGCCTTCACGCTCGACAGCTTCACCTTCCTCGACGACTGCGACGCGGCCGGCACCTTGCTGGCGCGCGGCCACATCGTCGCCATCAAGGGCCTGGGCGGCTACCAGCTGGCTTGCGACGCGACGCAAGGCGACGCGGTAAGCCGGCTGCGTGCGCTCAAGCGCCGCGAACGCAAGCCCTTCGCGCTGATGGCCGCCAGCGTTGACGACATCCGCGCCTGGTGCGAGGTGAGCCAGGCCGAGGCGGCGCTGTTGCAGGCGCCCGCTGCACCCATCGTGCTGCTCGACCAGCGCTTGGTGGCAGGCAAGATGGCAAGCAAGATTGACAGCAAGACAGGCATCGAGACAGCGATCGCGGCCGGCGTCGCCCCGGGCCTGCGCAGCCTGGCCTTCATGTTGCCGAACACCGGCGTGCACCACCTCATCCTGCGCCGTATGAAGCGGCCCATCGTACTGACCAGCGGCAACCTCAGCGACGAGCCGCAGGCGATCACGCTGCAGGCCTTGAAGCAGCGATTCCCCGTGGGCATCGACTACGTGCTGGACCACAACCGCCCGATCGCCCGCCGTGTCGACGACTCGGTGCAGCGGCTGGTGGCCGGCGCGCCGCAGGTGCTGCGCCGCGCCCGCGGCCTGGCGCCCGAGCCCATCCGCATGCCAGCCGGTTTCGAGGCCGCACCGCCCGTGCTGGCCTATGGCGGCGAGATGAAGAACACTTTCTGCCTGTTGCGCCAGGGCCAGGCCACGCTGGGCCCGCACATCGGTGACCTGGAAGACGCGGCCACGCATGCGGATTGGCGCCGCGCCTTGGCCGACCTGCAAGCGTTCTTCGACTTCACACCCAGCCTGCACGCCTGCGACGCGCACCCCGAATACCTGTCGAGCAAGTTCGCGCGCGAGCAATCGCCGCAGACCGTGGACGTGCTGCATCACCACGCCCACATCGCCGCCTGCCTGGTCGACAACGGCTGGCCGCTGGACGCCGGCCCGGTGGTGGGTGTAGCGCTCGACGGCTTGGGTTATGGCGCAGGCGGTGAGCTGTGGGGGGGCGAGTTCGCGATCGTCAGCTACACCGGCTTCGAGCGCCGCGGCACCTTCAAGCCCGTGGCCCTGCTGGGCGGCGAGCAAGCCATGCGCGAGCCCTGGCGCAACACCTACGCGCACCTGATGGCCGAGATGAAGTGGGCAGCGTTCGACATGAACTATGGCGAGCTGCCGCTGCACGCCTTCCTGGCGATGCAGCCGCGCGCCTTGCTCGACGGCATGCTCAGCCACGGCGTGAATTCACCGCTGGCCAGTTCGTGCGGGCGCCTGTTCGATGCGGTGGCCGCCGCCATGGGCGTGTGCCGCGAACACGCGGCCTACGAAGGGCAAGGCGCCGTCGAGCTGGAAGCGCTGGTCGATGCCGAGGTGCTGCAGTACGAAGACGAAGAACTCGGCTACCCCTTCGCCATTCCGCGCCTGCCGGCCAGCGTATCGCCAGACCGGCTGGCCTACATCGAACCGCTGGCCATGTGGAGCGCGCTGCTCGGCGACCTGGTGCTGAATACGCCCGTGCCCACCATGGCCGCGCGCTTCCACAAAGGGCTGGCCAGCGTGATCTGCAAGATGGTGGACAAAGTGGCGCAAGCCTATACAGACGCCCATGACCCGAACCAGCCGCTCAAGCACGTGGCGCTCAGCGGCGGCGTGTTCCAGAACCGCGTGCTGCTCGAACGTGTGAGCCAACTGCTGCGCGCCGCCGGCTACACCGTGCTCACCCACCAGCGCGTGCCCTGCAACGACGGCGGGCTGGCCATCGGCCAGGCCGCTGTCGCCGCAGCCCGCGCGCTGCAACCCCAACATCCTGAGCGCCCCCAGGCCGACGACCAGCGTCGTGCGCCCCCCGAGGGGGCAAAAAAACTCGGGAACGACCCTTCACCTTCTTGAGAGAGCGCAACATGTGCCTAGGCATCCCCGGTCAGATCATCGAAATCACCCACGCCCAACACAAGCTCGCCCTGGTCGAGGTGCTGGGCGTGCGGCGCGAGATCAACATCGCTTGCGTGGTCAATGAGTCGCGCACGGTGCAGGATTGCATTGGCGACTGGGTGCTGGTGCACGTGGGCTTTGCGATGAGCCGTATCGACGAGAAGGAAGCCAGGCTCACGCTGGAAGTGCTGCAGATGCTGGGCGAGGCGCAGGCTGAGATTGAGGCCATGCGCGCCAGCGACAAAGCGCTGGCGATGCAATGAACACCGACACGCTGATCCAAGGCCTGTACCCGCACATGGCGGGCAGTAGCCACAGTACCCATGCGCGCGCGGACTCGCCTGCAATGGGTGCCGCGCTGCTGGAGTCAGTGCGCCAGAAGGCCGCCGACAGCGTGACAGTGAAGCAGCATTTCTTCGCTGAAGCCGCACCGCGCATCATTGAAGCCGCACGCCTGATTGCCCGCAGCTACCGCGCCAGCGGGCGGCTGTTCACGCTGGGCAACGGTGGCTCAAGCTGCGACGCCGCGCACCTGGCGGTGGAGTTCCAACACCCCGTCACCACCGGCCGCCCGGCATTGCCGGCGCTCAACCTGAGCCAGGACATGGCGATGATCACGGCCGTGGCCAACGACGTCGGCTTTGCCCATGTCTACACGCGCCAGGTGCTGGCGCATGTGGGTGAGCGCGACTGCGTGGTGGCCATTTCCACCAGTGGCAACTCAGAGAACCTGCTGGCCGGCCTGGCAGCCGCCAAACGGCGTGGCGCGGCCACGTTGGGCCTGGCCGGTGGCGACGGCGGGCGCATGGCGACCAGCGCCGATTGCGACCTGTGCCTGGTGGTGCCCAGCGACAGCATCCATCGCGTGCAGGAAACCCATGTCGCGCTGTACCACATCCTTTGGGACCTCACGCACACGCTGCTGGCCGACGACCGTGGCCCACGGACTGGATCAAGCGGATCAAGCGAAAAAAGCGGGAGAGCCTCATGAAATTTGCCGACGAATTCCGTGATCCCGACCTGGCGCGCTCGCTGGTCGCCGAGATCACGCGTTTGGCTGAAGCGCTGACCCGCAACGCAACACGTCCTCTGCAGGTGATGGAAGTGTGCGGCGGCCACACCCACACCATCTTCCGCTATGGCCTGAAAGACCTGCTGCCAGAAACCATCGAATTCGTGCACGGCCCCGGCTGCCCAGTGTGTGTGCTGCCAATGGGCCGGGTCGACGACTGCGTGGCCATCGCCGAACACCCACAGGTCATCATGACCAGCTTCGGCGACGCGATGCGCGTTCCCGGCTCGAAGAAGAGCTTGTTGCAAGCCAAGGCCGAGGGCGCGGATGTGCGCACCGTCTATTCGCCGCTGGACGCGCTGAAGCTCGCGCAGAAGAACCCCGACAAGGAGGTCGTGTTCTTCGGCCTGGGTTTTGAGACCACCATGCCGAGCACGGCCATGACCGTGCTGCAGGCCGAGGCTTTGGGGGTGCGCAACTTTTCGCTGTTCTGCAACCACATCACGATCATTCCTACCGTCAAGGCCATTCTCGATTCGCCCGACTTGCAGATTGACGGTTTCCTCGGGCCTGGCCACGTCAGCATGGTCATCGGTACCGAGCCCTACGAGTTCATCGCCCAGCAATACCAGCGCCCACTGGTGGTGGCGGGCTTTGAGCCGCTGGATATCCTGCAGTCGCTGTGGATGGTGCTCAAGCAGATGGATGAGGGCCGCTGCGAGGTCGAAAACCAGTACAAGCGCGTGGCAGCAGCCGGTGGCAACGCAGCGGCACTGGACGCCATCACGCGTGTGTTCGAACTGCGGGAGTTCTTCGAGTGGCGCGGCCTGGGATCGATCGACCACTCGGGTGTGCGGATGCGCCAGGCCTACGCGGCTTTCGACGCCGAACGCCGCTTCTCGGTGCCCAACCTGAAGATCGCCGACCCGAAAAGCTGTCAGTGCGGCGAAGTGCTCAAGGGCATCATCAAGCCCAACCAGTGCAAGGTGTTCGGCACCCTGTGTACCCCCGAAATGCCATTGGGTGCGTTGATGGTGTCGAGCGAAGGCGCGTGTGCGGCTTACCACCAATATTCACGCATGGCCTTCGTCAAGCGTGACGTGGCCACCGCCTGAAGCAGCCGCCACCATGGCCACATTCCGCAGCAAGACCATCACCATGGCGCACGGCGGCGGCGGCCGTGCAATGCGCGAGCTGATCGACAAGCTCATCGTCCCGGCCTTCGACAACCCGCGTTTGGCCATGCTGGAAGACCAAGCCCGGGTGGGCCTGGGCAGCCTGGCAGAGCATGGCGACCGCCTGGCCTTCACGACCGACAGCTACGTGGTTGCACCCCTGTTCTTTCCGGGGGGCGACATCGGCAAGCTGGCTATTTGCGGGACCGTGAACGACCTTGCCATGTCGGGCGCCACGCCCCTGTTCTTGAGCTGCGGACTGATCATCGAAGAAGGCTTCCCCACCGCCGACCTTGAGCGTGTGCTGGCCAGCATGGCGGCGCAAGCGCGTGCGGCCGGCGTGCAGGTCGTCACTGGCGACACCAAAGTCGTCAACCGCGGCGCGGCCGACAAGCTCTTTATCAACACGGCCGGCATCGGCGTCATTGCACGCGGTGTGGAGATCGCCGCCACTCGGGCCCGGCCGGGCGACGTGGTGATCGTCAATGGCACATTGGGCGACCACGGCGTGGCCATCCTGGTGGCGCGCAACGAGCTTGAGTTGCAAAGCGACATCACCAGCGACTGCCAGCCCTTGCACGGCCTCGTGCAAGCCATGGTTGCGGCTTGCCCCGGCATCCGTTGTCTGCGTGATGCCACGCGCGGCGGCCTGGCCACGGTGTTGAACGAGTTCGCCGTCAGCTCGAAGGTCGGCATCCGCTTGCAGGAGAGCGCGATGCCCTTGAAGCCCGAGGTGCGGGGCGCCTGCGAGATGCTCGGCCTGGACGTGCTGTACATGGCCAACGAAGGCAAGCTGGTGGCGGTGGTGCCGCCTGAGGCTGCTGCGGCCGTACTGGCTGCGATGCGCGCACACCCGGCCGGGGCCGACTCGGCAATCATTGGGGAGGTGCTGGCCGAACCGGCCGGCCATGTTGTGCTGAACACCACCTTCGGCGGCGAACGCGTGGTCGACATGCTGGTGGGCGAACAACTCCCACGCATTTGCTAACGTTCAAGGTTATGGTACAGCGCAATGCATGAACTCGGCATCACCCGCAACGTGGTTTCCATCGTCAGCGAACGCGCACAAGGGCAGAAG